>Ga0307517_10000464_pt1 | contig 69396 bp, 82 predicted proteins | sample 23_EM_MG_FD_194515 | JGI IMG/M metagenome (GOLD analysis project Ga0307517, IMG submission 194515) | Populus trichocarpa ectomycorrhiza microbial communities from riparian zone in the Pacific Northwest, United States - 23_EM | ecosystem: Host-associated > Plants > Roots > Unclassified | place... | reverse complement strand
CACTTTTGAAATGTCCCCCCCAAAGGAGCCACTGGGCACATGTTGAATGAAAACCCCGGGTTCTTTCACAATTTTGTTTGCAATGTGTCCACCATGAGCCTGAGCCACTCATTGAGGTTCCTTTCAAAATGTATCCTGAAATGTGACCACAATGTCCCCAGGGGGTTCTTCATGGGCTCTTTGAGGGTTTGTGGTAAATTTGAACTACATTGAGGTTTCATTGTGGTTACTTTGAAAAGAACCCCCTAGGGACATTGTGATCACATTTCAGGATACATTTTGAAAGAAACTTCAATGAGTGGCTCAGGCTCATGGTGGACATATTGCAAACAAAATTGTGAAAGAACCCAGGGTTTTCATTCAAAATGTGCCCAGGGGGGACTTTGGGGGGACATTTCAAAAGTGACCAGCATATGATCACAGGTCACATTGTGATCAAAGTGGGGGGTACATTTCAAAAGAGTCCAGCATGTATCCCCTGGGTAATGTGTGGACAAATTGCTTAAGAAACCTCAATGTAGCCTCAATGTGCCCCCTGGATAAGTGCTCCCTTGTCCCCAGTGAGAGTAGTACAGAATCACCATTCTCTGAGAAGCTCTTGAGCACAGATGCCCGATACCCAACAGGCAGGACATGTTGGAAGGTTTATGAATTGTCTCAATCATGAGACCTCTCCCCAACAATGGTAAGGTGATGTATGACCCTATTATGACTTTGATGTTTTCCCATGACATCATTTCCATATTGTTGTGCTGATTCATTCTTTCTCACAACCCACTATTGTTCCAATTATTTATTGATCATTCCCACATTCCTTTCTCTTGTTTCCTTTTTAGAAAACCTTTCCACTTTAGGGAACCCCAGACACACTGGTCCTGCGCAATCTATTATGGCCACTCTAGTATAAATACTGGTAGCTGTAGTGGTAGTGTCTCCTTAGCTTTTGTATTGTTGGAAATCCTCTGCTCTTCTCAGCCCCCACAGTGCTGTTACAGACAAGTCGGATCTTTTCTTGAACAAAAACCTTTTGCACCCAATCTGCTCTCCTCCATCTCAGACCTACCTTCAAATCAATCGCATTGGCAACCTCAGCAGAGGTCCCCACTATTGCTCTCTTAGATCAGCTCAGAAGTTGTCCAGTCATTGCCCCTACAGTGCACTCAACATTGGTGTGTGGACAAGAGAAACCTACTGGAGCAGCCCTAATCAAGCTGTATTAATTGGACGTCCAGTTGTGTACATTCGTCCATTGGAGTCAAGTTCAGTACCTTCTCTAAGCACTGGGAGCTTAGGGTTGGAGTGGCCCTGACACTATTAGGTCATTCTCAGCACCTGTGGTACTAGCACATTTTAGCACCTAAATTCCCACAGTACAAAAAAATCACTAATGATGTCATCTTGTTCTTGCCCTTGTTATATGGTCATAGAGGTCATAAGAATGAGGGGAAGGGAAAGATAAGGAAAATGTGAAAGGAATGTTGAGACTTAATCAAAATAATCAAAATTTTGAAGGTATAAAAATGTGCACTGACAAAAAGGAGTAAAACAATGATAAAAAGATATTGGGGAATAAATGAAGTCTAGGGAAGATGATAATTGAACAATATGATGCAAAGATGGCAGTGTATACATTGAAAAATAATCAACAAAAGGTTTAAATGAGGTGAAAAGTGTAAAAAATAAAGCACTCACTACATTTACTGATCTTTTGCAAGTTTCCACCCATGGACCATACCCCGAACCCCCTTATCTCCTAGATCATCTCCAAACATCGGCTGTGTAGTTGAATTGTAGTTTGCCAGGGTAATGGGGTGATTCACTCGCCTGATAGGCCCTCTGAACCACCTCTTCTGCAATCCAACCAGCTTTTGCTTTCTCAAAAAACTCCATATCTCTTGTTGCCAAGTGTGGCCGGTGGTGTGTGAAAAATACAAGCAAAGTTGGTGGAGAGTGATGAGCTACTGTCGCAAGTAGTAATAGACAACTCCTCAGGAGGGCATCATGCTATAGGTACCTAAGAATACATCATTAACCCAAATCAATAGTCCCAACACAAACCTGAGAGTGGTTGAAAATCAGATCTGACATCAGTATCACATCAAATCCTGCGCATTCGCCTGGCAACAACTCAAGGAGGTGGGTAACCGGTTTTCCCCAAACATATCCCTGCACTTATCGTGGACACATTAAAGAGGGTAGGTCAAAGAAATAAATACCTTGACGAACACCTTCGACGCTGGGCTACACGATAAATTGCGGTTGACATTGTACTGTAGATTCTCCAGAAGCGCAGTGTCTGGGTAGTCGGTCAACACAACCTAAGGGGATCAGCGATGACAACAATCAAGTCGAATGGTGCGAACACACTGTACTCGCCCCATTCAGAGCGGCCACAATCGCTGGTAGCCCACCACCCGCACCGAGTTCGATTACGTTTCGGTTCTGATACAGTTCCGGGTGGGCATCGAGATACGTCGCAAAGGCTCTGGCGGCATTCCACCTTGCACATAGGAACCAGTCAGTTGCCAATGAAACCCGAGTCACGTATTGAAAATATACAGATAATGTCCCCAAAGCGGGTGAGATCCAACCAACCGTATTTCAACTGACGACCAATTTCCGGTGCGATTCTCGGTTTCTCGATGATAACGATCGAAGGAGGGACTCGGAGATGGGGGCCGATGCTCGTCCTAAACGCATCGAGTGTTATTGGAAGGTCTCGGCGGGACTGACTGGGCTGCTCACTGTGAATATAGAACCTAAATCCAGGTCCTTGTCGTCGTCGGCCATCTATGCGAGATTTGGATCGGTATTGGTTTTATGTAAGAACAAACGCTCCCTACAAGGACGAGTGCGAACGATCGGCGGTGGGCAGTATCCAATGTTCCCCCGTCGAAGAAGTTTAAGCCGCATCTTTGTCGTCCTCCTCATTCCACTTGGCCTCCATTTTTATCTGAAGTCCTCGTGGTATACAACTGCCGACCCCTCGGAGATCCAAGAGAATAACGTTCTCGACATTGTCACCGGTTCCGGGGACCTCCTCGACGCTCGAAAACACAAGTTCCTCCAGGTTCGAATCGGTCGTGATGAGCGGTCAGACACGTTTTCCGACGTGATTTCGAATGGATTGTTGGATTACTGGGCAAGGTTTCAAAAACCATTGTAAGTAAGGCGCGTATTCCATGGCCTGTGCTGAATGTCCTCCAGCATCTCGAATGCTGACACCTCGCACACGGACGCACAAGCAGTTCTTGCCTCGGTAGAACAGCTCTTATCTTTGAACGGCTGGGTTGCGGCGATGTGCCCTACCCTTGCACGTCCGTTCAGTCAAAATAAACGCGACACCTACGGCGACCTTGTTCAACAGCGCCGCCTCTACTATTTCGCCATCGTCATACATTCGGCTGATCATTTTCTTGTCGATCAACTGGCAGTAATCGTTCAAATGGCGCGTCGTCTCGGTTCTTCCAGCATTTTCGTGTCCATGCTTGATTATGATTCTACCGATTCCACCGAGACACTCGTTGACCTCTGCGAGGCCGTGCTGACTCTCCTTGGCGTTCCATTCCGAATACGCAGGGTGCCACGCACGACTGAAGATCCGGCGGCGGCGTACTACCCCCTAGAAGAGGCTTACATGCGTAATCTCGCCTTGGAACCATTGAAGGAGCTGCAACTGAAGCGAAAGATCAAATTCGATAGGGTCATCTGGTTAAAGGGCTTTACGTGCCCCAACGACATCCTCGAGAACATCAAAATAAGCCTTATCAATGAAGCGGCTATGGTTTGTGGCATGGATTGGGCAGAGTATAGCGGTTTCTTCATATTTTCTGACCGGTACCCTTGCATTTACCTCTTGCCAAACATACGCTAATTCCCCTCCCCCAGTTGGCGCACACGTGACATAAACGGAGACCAGTTCAGACAGTCTAAATCATCGTCCAAACAAGATGCAGCTCCCCCTCGAGATGCCGTAGGGGCATCGCGTTATTCGAAACATCTGCCATTCCAGGTTTTCTGTTGCGAATCGGGAACACACGTCGTCGATCCCGCGCAGTCCTATTACCAAGGCATAAATTACCGTGCAGGGACGGACTACCACAACCTTTCTTCAGTTGAGGGCGTTCCGAACAGACCCCCCGATGCCCCTTGCTTGGATAGTAGCCAAACGTGGTTCTGTCGTGACCTTTGGATTCACCAAGCCAGAGAGGGTGTCAGGGAAGTCGAAACCATGGATAGCCGTAAACCTTCAACGAAGCGACGCGTTGACCAAGATATGCAGCCGATCGACTCCAATCCTCCACCCATCCCTGTTGCTGAGAGGGATAACCACCACGTCCGTAGGCAACACAAGGATGATTTGGATGCCAACGTGGGCTCCGATTTCGACGCAATGCCAGATACAGATGACGGGCTTGCTGTGGTCCCAACCAGACGACTATCGGTCCCAAACTCCGTCTTCCGACCAGCCCGCATCCTTATCAACCCTCAGTGTGTAACGACTTACGCCGGGGTCAGTCATACACAATTGGCCTTAGACCTCTTTGGTCCGAAAAAAGGCGAGGAAGAACCCTCCCCACCTGAGAGCGGAGGTGGAAAGTACACCTTGGACGATTGGGAAGGCGCGCCTGAGAGCTTTGTGTGTCAGGAACAAAAGTATGACGTCAACAGTATATGGAGAATGTGAAATGAACTCACGTCTGCTCTGCGCAGATCCACTGGAGGTCGCAGCGCGACCAAAACCCAACGGCGACTGGGCTTCTCCATTTATGAAGAGGTTGAACGTCTCTCGTGAAGTAAATTTATCTGTTAGGCGTATTCTTTCGTCGTTTTGTTGTTTACTTTGTCGTGTCGACTTGTGGGATTCCAGTGGGCTGTTGGACGTTGGATTCCTTTAAAACCGACTCCCTCGAACACGTGACCAGTGTCCTCGTTCTCCGCCGGGACCTCCCAGTCAACTCACGACCATTTGTCCACCTTATTTCCAATGGCTGGTCGAGTGGCAAGGAAAGTCCCTCATCTAATGACCCTGGCGGACCTATCGCCGTCCCAGATAAACAACATAGTATCCCATGCGCACTACCTCAAGCATATCTCGCTTCCATGGCTTTCCCCTCAACAACGGGGCGTGAAGGCACCAAAACTTCGCATGCCCTCGCAGTCTCTCTTTAGCAAATCTATCGCCTTACTATTCTCGAAGAGGAGCACGCGTACCCGACTAAGTGCCGAAACGGCCGCCGTACTCCTTGGTGGCAAGGCACTGTTTTTAGGCAAAGAAGACATCCAGTTGGGGGTTAACGAAAGCACGAGAGACACTGCACGGGTCATCGGTGGGATGTGTCAGGGGATTTTTGCTCGAGTTGGGGAGCACAGTGAGATAGAGGTAAGCACGACGCGCTCGGTTTGCACTCCGCGTTCCAACGCCTAACGGATTACCCAGGAGCTTGCAGAACATTCTCCTGTCCCTGTCCTGAACGCGCTCTCTTCATTATGGCACCCAACCCAAATTCTTGCCGACTTGTTGACCCTCCACGAACACGCTTCTCTGTTCTCTGACATCGGAGATAGCACTAAAAACCATAGTCCAAAACGATTACCCCAGCTACCACCATTGAGACCACTCACGGTTGCCTATGTTGGAGATTCAGCAAACGTTTTGCACGATATGCTCGTGACATACCCTCGTCTTGGACACAAGCTCCGTATTGCTTCACCTGATGATCCAAAGTATCGGGCCCCCCAACCCGTGTGGGACCGAGTGCTGGAACTTGGTTGTGATACTGGTATCTGGTGGGGCACGGATCCGCGAGAAGCGGTTCGAGGCGCAGATGTGGTGGTTACTGATACATGGTGCTCCACCCCCTTCACCCGCACTGATACAATATTGATCCATTGTCCTGACTTGATTTCAGGATATCGATGGGCCAAGAAGCAGAGAAGGAGGAAAGGCTCAAGGCCTTTAAAGGGTACCAAGTTACTGAAGCACTATGTCACGAGGGAGGTGCCAACGCCGGCTGGAAGTTCTTGCATTGCCTCCCTAGAAAAGGCCATGAGGTCGATGACGAGGTTTGGGATCATTTACTCCCCTTCTCTCATAGCCACTCACCCCGAAACCATCAGGTCTTCTACGGTCCCAGGTCCCTCGTCTTTCCTGAGTCCGACAATAGGAAGTGGTCCATCATGGCGTTGTTTGAGTAAGTCCTTGGTATGGCCAATCGACACACCAGTGCTGATTACGCCCGCAGTTTACTGTTTGGTAAATGGGACCTTTCTGCAGCCACCGGTGTGTTGAGACAAAAAATGGATAGGTAGTTGTTAGTTCGTACTGCCTTTCTCATGTGAGCGCCCGCCTCTCTACATAGCAATCTTTCCGCTCTACGAAAGAATCAACACCGTTGATAAATAGTCTTCCATCTCTAATGTGGTCACGACCTGAATGAACAACCTCCACCCCGTTATTTTCGTCACTACCCCCCATGTCTTTCATCTGAATTTCCTCGTTCTGGACAGTAACTGGCGGTGGGAAAATGGAGGTGAAGTAGATGGATGATGTGGGAACCGATGGCCCGCTGCTTTCCAAGTTCATAGTCTCCATCCGACGTTGGGACCTGAAGATGAAGAATAACACACGAGTACAGCAAATAGAGTGGATGATGTGCTGCGGTCTATAAGGAGAAGGGTTAGACGGACGTTGATCGTAAACGTGTTATCGCGTACGTTGCAAGCCAATTTACCAGCCTCTGAAAGAAACAGATGAGATTCCTTCTTTCACCAGCCAGCAAGTACACTTACCGGACCAGTAACTGTTAAAATTATGTTCAACAAGGAAATACCTACCGGGATAGTGAGTTCAATGCGCCCCTATGATCAACCCGCGGGAAGTGCACTACCAATGCAATAGAGGTAGAACAAAAACCCTGGAACAACCAGGTCAGTGGGGAGTCAATTTTGAGAACGAGTATTACGGACCATCCCGGTAGAGGGTGACAACAAAGTCGGAGTGTGACCGGCGTACTACGGAGCAAATAACCTTAGCTGTGCTTCGGAGTCTGCCACGGCCATATACGCACGATGCGACAGCGCCTTGATAGCAGTCATCACAGCTATCGCTGGGTGAACGTAAGACCACGCTTGATAATACCATTGAGAAGACCCACTCGTTTCGCAGATCAAAAGTGAGATGTACGCCAGGAATATTATGGTACTGGCTTCGGAGATGTAACAGCCCATAACACCGTCGGGTGCATCTGCCCCTGTATTTCGAACGTTGGTTAGATAATTTGCAGAGAAGCCAGGCACGGGAAGGCCCGGAGCCCATACACTTGATGGATCGTAGTTCCATTTCCGTGGAGACAATGCCTGCCACCGATACAAGCTAAGACGGGAAAGTGAGATAGTCGATCCCACCCGTTTGGAAGGGAGTACGAACGGTCCCAGTCGCAAGAAGAACATAAAGCACGTTGCGGTTTCGGTCCCAAATGGCGTATGTTCGGAGCATCAGTATGAACTCCGAAGTCAACAACCCCAATACGATAAACCCTGCGGAGAAGGGAGCTGGTCAATGGCCAGAATCCGAAGTGATATCCCCTTAAGTGCGTACATGTGAAAACGGCTGTGAGCCTCCCGCACGCCTATCGATTGTGTGAGCAACTGGTTCGCGACGGACACCCAGGAAAAGCATAAACCTGAGGACTGAGAGGGGAAAACCGGACTGCCGTGAATGTTAGGGTGGGGTTGGCTAGTGCACGTCGCCGACTCACTGGAGAGGGATATGATGCTCTCAATGAAGGGTGAGTATCTGTTGAACACGAAGAGGATGGTTCCGAGTCCCCATCGGTGCTTCCACACCAGCTCGACCTGGGGGTGCGTGAGATGAGAAATGGAGGATGGACGGAAGCGGGCGGACCTCCCGTTGGAAGGTGAGCATATAATCGTAAACCTGTCAACGGAAATGAATCAACGCTGTCACCGATTGACAGCCAGCCAATCACGGCACCAGTAGCGTCACGCAAGCAAACAGCAGAGCGTTAAGAGGGTCATGAGAAGCGGTCATGTGGGTGGGCGAACGGTGTCCTCCGGCGCAGATAGGGTGAAACTAAGGAGCCTAGATCTTCACTGCCGTCGTCTCTACCGTCGTCGACGGCATAAATAGGAAAAACTGAAGAGGGCAGACGCGACTGTGGGAGAATCGAAAAGTTTTCCCTCCGTCGGCCGGCGCTGATCTATATACAATACATTCTGCCTCCGGAAACCCAAGGTCCGGGGACTAGACCAGACTTCCAGCGGACCGGTCCCCGGACGGCAATGATCCGTGGACCAAGCGTGTGAACGAATGACGTAGTTGAACCGTCCAAAGTACTTCTTTCGACCGGCCAGGTCGAAAAATCGAAAAATTCCTTGGTTGCTTCCTCTCCTGCGTCCAGTGACCCCCCTGCTATGTCCCAGCCAACCCGCGATGTCCGCAACCCGTTGTTGTTCGAGTGTGCATGGGAGGTCGCCAACAAAGTTGGCGGAATCTACACCGTCATCAAGACAAAGATTCCAGTCACGGTCTCGGAATACGGAGATAGATACTGCCTTATCGGTCCTCTCTCTTACAAGTCCGCGCCAATGGAGGTCGAACCAGAGGAACCAAAGGACCCCTTCCTACGCGAGGCCATAGAGGCCATGCGCGCTAAAGGCGTGATCTTACTCTATGGAAGATGGCTGGTCGAAGGCGCCCCAAAGGTCCTCTTGTTCGACACCGGTAGCCAATACTCCAGGTTGGATGAATGGAAGGGCGACCTTTGGAACCTCGCTGGCATCCCAACTCCTCCCAACGACCATGAAACCAACGAGGCGATCGTCTTCGGATACATCGTCGCGTGGTTCCTGGGGGAAGTGAGTCGCACACGCCATCTCTTTCTGACACTTTGCTGATCTCCGCTTACGTCCAGTACGTCTCTAGACAGCTCACCAAGGCCGTAATCGCTCATTTCCACGAATGGCAGGTTGGCGTGGCTATATCTCTCTGCAGGAAACGTCACATCGATGTCACTACTGTATTCACCACGCACGCGACACTTCTGGGTCGCTATCTTTGTGCGGGTAGTGTCGACTTTTACAACAACCTTCAATACTTCGACGTCGACCACGAGGCAGGCAAACGCGGTATTTACCACAGATATTGCATCGAACGATCTTCGGCTCATTGTGCCGATGTGTTCACAACCGTCTCCCATATCACCGCTTATGAGTCGGAACACTTACTGAAACGCAAGCCGGACGGCGTGCTCCCCAACGGTTTAAATGTCATCAAGTTCCAGGCGATGCATGAATTCCAGAACCTCCACGCTACTGCAAAGGCAAAGATCAACGAATTCGTCCGTGGACACTTCTATGGACATTACAACTTCGACCTAGAAAAGACTCTTTATGTGGGTCTTCTCCTACTGTGTTCCCAATCACACCCTGATTTACCCCGTTTGTCCAGATGTTTATTGCAGGTCGATACGAATATCGTAATAAGGGGGTGGACATGTTCATTGAATCGCTGGCTCGTCCGTATCTCTCGGCTTTCATAACTTTGCGCCTTCTGATGCCCGCTTAGGCCTGAACTACCGTCTGTTGAAATCTCAATCAAATACCTCCGTGGTTGCGTTCATCATCATGCCGGCCGCCACCCAGTCATATACCGTCGATGCTCTGAAGGGCCAAGCTGTCACAAAACAGCTCCGAGACACAGTGACGGAGATCCAGAACAGAATTGGTGCTAGGCTTTTCGACCACGCCATTCGTTCCAACGGGTTCGTGGATCCTCGCTCCCATCCTACGATCACTTATTTCTTGTTTCTACGCAGAGAACACGGTACACTGCCGAGTCCGGACCAACTTCTGACCGAGGAAGACAACGTCCTTTTGAAACGTCGTATCTTGGCTCTGAAAAGGAACACTCTTCCGCCAGTCACGACGCACAATATGGCTGACGATCTCAACGATCCTATTCTCAATCAAATCCGTAGGGTGCAACTCTTCAACAACCACAACGATCGCGTAAAGATTGTGTTCCATCCTGATTTCCTGAACTCGAACAACCCCATCCTTGGTCTTGATTACGAAGAATTTGTTCGTGGCTGCCATCTTGGTGTATTTCCCAGCTACTACGAACCGTGGGGTTATACCCCAGCAGAATGCACAGTCGTGAGTGCTTTCCATATTTCAGTGTTGGAACCCCAACGGACGATCCTAATAGATGGGCATCCCCTCTGTGACTACCAATCTTTCCGGATTTGGGTGTTTCATGCAAGATTTGATCGAACGGCCGCAAGATGAAGGGTGCTACATCGTCGACCGTCGCAGCCAATCCGTCGAGGAATCGGTCAACCAACTGACGGATCATCTCTTCGCCTTCTGCAACAAAACCCGGAGACAGCGAATCAACCAACGCAATCGAGTGGAACGTTTGAGTCCACTGTTGGACTGGAAGAACCTCGGAATCGAGTATTCCAAAGCGAGGCAACTGGCAATCCGGCGGGCCTACCCGGATGCATTCTACGGACCTGACGGGGCCAACGGTGTGGAGGACGACTGGGAATTTGGAGGGTCTAGCTTGGGTCTCGGTGCGGAGCGCATGGGGGTTCCCAGTGTACCCGCCAGCCCGAGGTTCAGGGGTACTGCCACTCCCGGTGACATTGGTACCTTGACAGAAGAGGTGAGTGGAGATCCCTATTCCGAACCTGGCTGTAACCGGTCTTGTACAGATGCAAGGGCTTGTCACGAGCGATTACCGTGGAGCACACAAATGGCCGACCTCGGCAGAAGACGAAGAAGATGGTTATCCCTTGTCCGCACTTTGGTTCCCTTCTACGTTGGACTTAGACTGATTTGTTGTTTTTCAGCCCGCTGGTTATGAAGGTTCGTTCCAGGGCCAGCTCCGTAATGTCCGGCGCAAGCACCCCCGGTGGTGGCAGGTTTAACACCTTGAGCGAGGTTGATCTGCGAAAGGCAGACGCAGCCCTCCAGAATGTTGATTATTACGATGATGAAGGGGAGAAATAAGACTGCATGCAACACTAGCTATATCCATATTCAAGTACTCCTCCTACCAAGCGTTTTTTGTCACGCGTCTAGATGGAATTACAAATCCTCGTGTCACCTCCTCCTTCCGGACTTGGGTTTGGTGCCAAACCCCTTGAAGGTCGTTCCATCGTCTGAATCATCGTCATCAACGACCACCACCATCCGTTTTGCTTGACCTTGTTGGACCCTGGACTTTCTCGAGCTGCCGGCGGACCGTAATGTTTCCGTGCCTTCGTCTCGATCGTCGCCTTCGCCGTGTTTAGATACTTCGGCAGCTTCCTCATCTTCCGAGCTAAGGAACAACGGCTCGGAGGCCTTCTTTTGCCTAGAACCCTGGTTTTTCCCCTTCGTGGTCCGCGTGGACGCCTTTGTCGGAGGTTTAACCGTGAATTGATCTTCATCATCCGAATCCTCGATTGGTAGCTGCAGTGTCCGGGCTTTAGATGATGCTTGGGAGTGCCCCAAGAACTCATCGGCATTTGCCAGATCTGGATCATCTTTCCAGTATGCTGCGGGAAAAATTAGCGACTGGTTCGTAGGTTGTTGAGTGAGCATAACTTTCGTACCAGGCCCTACTCCGTAATCATTCCCTTGATTCATTACCAATTCGACGACGGGTCGTCGACGAGGATCGTTTTTCTGTCGCACATCAGCCCAATGGCACAATACCCGTCAAATGCGAAAGAAACATACCCTGCGGAACTTTTTGAAGTCCGGTTTTCCCTCCCAATCGATTCTACCAGTCCTCAAGGTTCCCTTTCCAGCTGACTCGCCCTTCTTGTAGATGTCCAATTCCATCACTAGCATGAAGTTCCCTCTCACGTCATGTTCATCGTCGAGCCCATCCAGTAGGTCCCATTCTTGTTCTTTAACTTCTCGCTCGATATCCGGCTTTGAGATTCTCAGGTTGTTGAACTCCCGGTCAAATGAGTCTTCGTTCTTCTTCCCCTTCTTCATCGATGCAAGTGCGGTTAATAAGTGATTATCCGTGTCTGGCTCCCCAAAATTGGCCCCGCAACTCATGGAAGGTTGTGAATCGTGTGAATGGGCCTCGGTATTACTCCTGGGGGCTTTGTCCACCGCGCGTCGTTTCAGTGGTCGAGCAAAGTTTTCGCGCTCCGCCGAAGCCGAGGATACAGGGCCATCCTCTGCGTCCTCTATACCCGCCCGCCTCTTTGTTCCTCGACTCTTCACGATTGCACGACTCTGGCTTGTTTCATCTCCTTGACCCGGTGAACCGTCAGTTGGTATTGGCGAAGGCTGAGGATAAGATTGGTGCATAACATCCAAACTGTCGTGGGGTAGGCTCAAAACAAGGCGGTCCGGATCGCTCTCCTCAAAAAGGGCCTTGAACTTCTTCAAGGGGGGTTCTACGTCCGGAGTGCCTAATTCGTCTGTCGATTGTAACACGGACTCCGGCATAGCTGTCCCAGCCCTTCGTTTCAGGGGACGTGATGGACGTGGCAAAAGCGGGATCTGCGAATCTCTAGTGTGAGGTACGGTTAAAAACACAGGCAAGTTCTCCCCACATACATTCATATCGATCCCAATTGGTGGTGTGGAATCTTCCCTGACAGAATGGCTCCCATCCAAAGTACCCGAATCGTCTGCTGTGGGAGGTACTGAACCACCTTTGATTCGGCGAGTGAGAACCTGGGGTACAACAGTTACCACAGTCCATGATGCACACAATTGAACCTACACGTCGGACTTGTGGAGACTCGACTTCCGAGGGGCGTTCCCGATCGAGTGACGGGTGGGCAGAGGGTGTCGTGCGTCGAGTTAACCGCTTAGGCCTCAATGAACCTTCAACATGCTCTTGGAGTGAATCTCCATGACGCGACTGAGAAGAAAATTCAACTACCCGTCGTGCTGTTGCACATAATATAAAACTATGAATGGGGAAATGCCAACGGAAGTTGCTACATACCTGAAGAGTCGCGTAGAGCGGAGGGCTCTCCAACAACGACAGTTTCTATAACCTGTTCTCGGCTGCAAAAAGTCACTTCGAACCTTTTGAAATCGTTCAGCGCGAGGAATAAAAGAGAATGAGATGACACAGACGATTTCGCCTCATCAATTAGTTCATTCCAGGCATCCGGAGTAACACTTGCTTTCACTTCATCATCAACGACGATCACCTTCCTCTTGTCTTTACCTGCAGATAGTCTACGGTGGAGCCGCATCCTTCCTGAATCCACCGGAAAGAGCTCGTATCCGCCACCAGACGTTGAGATGACAGACTGAAAGTCTTCCACGTTTTCGGAATTACAGGTGAAAATGATGAAACGATGCTCATCAAGGATCCCGCGCCGGGTTGCACCAGCGACCCAGACATCTGTCGAGCTTAGCGTGGACGGAAGAGCAGCTGAGACCGTTGGCAAGTAAGAGGAGGTATCGGGCAGTTCGAAGTGCTGTTCCAGGACGGAGCTCGGGCTATCTTCGGTTCCTCGGCGGATCACGTCTGTGAGCCACTTGGGGGTGACCACTTTAGACTTGAGCAGAGAGAGCACGCAGGAAGGTGTAAGGGTGAGTTCCTGAACGATGCTATGTGTCACTTCTGGGTATGACGAGTGGACCACATGAATACCTTAATGGACGTTGATCAACGATAAAGCGGTAGGTCCCAAACCAAACCAAATACATACCAATTTTCGCGCAGGACTCTTTGTCTACCACAACAGTTGCAGGGCTTCTACAACACAATTGATACCAAGAGATCCTGGAAGAGAAACATGCTCAGTTGCGATCGGTTTTCGAGATTCCTTGGTAACGAACACAACAGTGATACCCCCAACTAAGTGGATCGCGTCTCCGTCCCAAAGCTCAGTACTTGACGAAGGATCAAGTGTAATGAGGTTGATTCCCCTTTGTATTGTGATATGCTTGTTGCGTGGGTTGTGCAGTCGTGCTTTTGGTTTGAACGTTGGATCATCCTGAACCAAATTGAGAATGAACATTTAGGGGATAAAATACGGTCGACTCACGACACGGGAGGTGGGAAAATCGGACAGAGTGAACGTTACGTGCTCTCTGGAGATTTTCTTGCTTGAGATGAGGAGGTCTGCATCCTTCCTTCCCAGTGCATAGCGCTTTCCGGGCTTCAGAAGCTTGGATTCTAGATGACGGCTGATGGGTGAGATACACGATACACGAAACTCCCCAACTTACTTTCCGTGCTAGATTCTTGTCCTTCATCTCCGTCAAATGGCCCACTTACGACCCACATGAGTGTTTGAGACACGTCCAGTCACAGACGCGTGACGCACGTGCAGAAGCAGTACTAATGAGATCACGCTCACGCCAAAGGTGGAGGGGAGTTTGTCCCTTAACTCAACCAGTAGGATCGTATCCAGTATAATATACACATAACATTAAAAATTACAGAAGTGGCTAAGTTTCCGATGGTTGCTGGGATTCTGCCGGTTCCTCGGGTTGTTGGAGTGGATGGGCCGGCCCCTGATATGGCTGTTGCCATTGGAGTGGTGCGCGGTAATGCGATGGGTCATGCACAAAACCTGGCGGTGGGTACATTGGGAGCCCCTGCGGAAGATATCCCGTGTAGGGGTAGGGCGACGCGTGTGACTGATACTGGTACGAGTAAGCTCCAGCACTGTAGGGGTTGATTGTAGGAGGTACATATGGAAGTCCAGCCGGTTGGACGGCGGTGGACGGCTGAGTCGACGAGGGGACAGGCACAGGAATTGGGCTACCTGACCCGGATGGGATATCACCGAAGTTCACGATGGCCTGTGACGATAGGGCTGCGGCGAGTCAGGTCTCCGCATCTGCGAGTTGTCCAGATGAACGTACAAGAGGTGTCGGCCCCAGGTTCAGCTGGCTTTTGACCTACGGCCCGGTCTGTGCTACCGAACACTATCGCACCCCACTTGAACTCCCTCTTGACCCCCCGGTCCCACAAAACCTCGACAGACTTAGTTTCGTCGATTACTCGCAGTAATGACACTTCAAAGACCCCGGAGCTCACTCGGACTTTGATTCTGGACATCATGGGGAGAAGATGAAGCTCGTTGCGAATCTTGTCTCGTTTGTGAGCCTTCTTCGCTTCGATTACAGCCTGCAGAGGCGGTTAGTGGGGATGTTAATGAAAAGGTGTACGGAAACTGACAGGATTATGTTGGGGACACAAGAGCTGGACATCTAGTTTGCGGATGGTTTTTAGGACCTCGGGGTTGTTTGTGGAGGGGCCGGAATCGGAATTTCCGTCCGCAGACTGCACCAGAATGACCTCTTTTTCGACCTCTTGCAAGATCTCGTAGCTTATGCCTTGTTCTGCCCCGTCCCTAGCACACATAATATGAAAGGCCTTAGAACACTTGCCCTTGGTACATTGGATGGGCGCGCCATGTGCCTTGTGGCGCGGTTTTAAGCAAGCGGAACATTTCTGGTACAGGATTTTCATTAGTATGACGACTGGGAATGCCCTGCGAACCTACCAAGTTCCACCTGTCTTTCACGACACCATCCACACCAAAAACTGCTTTCGTTTTGTGGGGAAGGGCACCTGATGATGGATGATCGGCCTCGTAATCGTCGACCCAAGTCTCCGGGATGACGCTAGCACAATGTTCGTGGGCCATCTTTGGCATTGAAGCTGTCACTAGGGGGTCGTAGACAGGCAGCAGGTCGTTCGTATCTTCAGATACACATAAACAACAAGGGAAAGTTTCCTTCGGCGTTGGTCCAATTTTTAGCGTGATAGATAATTTAGGAACGCTGGGCTTTGACGTGGCCGCAACCTGTGCACCCTTAACTTTGGTCACCTTCATCTTCTTCCCCTTGGGTTCGATAGTGAATTCTTCATGTTTGCGTTTCCGGGCCTTCGACTTCTGGTTGTCTACGGCAACCGTGTCGTGTGTTGCCTGTGAACGTTCGAGGCGCTCGCGCTCGCGATCCAACAATAATTGGTCGACGTCAATACGCACGCTACATGGTTTGTGAGAGAAAGTGACCACGCGGTACTCTAAGACGAACCTAAAGTCAACGCATTCGCATGCTTTCGCTTTACGACCGAGTTCTATCCAACTTTCGAGTGCAAAGTTTACACTCTCAGCACAGTTTAGACCAAGGTTGAAACCAGCATGATATCCGCGGGGATACGTAATCACAAACTCGCCAGCATGCTGAACAAGGGTGTTGGGGCGACACGATGACTGCGATAGAATGCTCGGAGAGGCAAAGAAAGACTTGTGTCGTAGAAATTGGGCGCAAGATGATGCATCCTTGGGGAAGTAACCTGGCTTCGCAGTTAGGAACACATCAAGATAGGTAACGAATGAGACACGAACTTCTGAAGGTCTGTTCTAAAGCACTTGCTCTGCCCTGCGGGACTGCGTACCAGAATTTAGGGGCGCCGAAGTGGATGTAGTTGATGCTGAAGAGGTCCATATCTTCGACGTGCCAAGCGAATGTCGCCCTCCACATCCCAAAGTAGAGATATGGGGTATTAACACCCGGTAAACCTTTGTCCGAGCTGGGTAAAAGCCGCGACAAAGCGGAAGGAAGGTGGCCGACGTTCCAACAGGTATCGGTATCGCCAAAAAGTGTACCTGAAACCAAGTTTTATAACTGGTCATTGCTGGTGTTGTGAACGGAGGTACCTTGCATGTCAGCCCCATACCAGGCGGGTTTACCCAACCCACAGTTACGCCAGTATTGCCGTTCCAGTTCCTTGCAGAACTCCGGGGTGTAATCGTCCGACCGGGTGTTCGGAGGCAACCAACTCGTCTTGGTATCGAAAGACTCAAGGAAGGCAGCGTCTTGAGCTGCCTTTTCCGCCATGCTGGCTTCCTTCTCCTCTCGAGTTGGGACACGTCGCCCCTTCCTTTTGGGCTCGCGGTCCTCTGGGACAGGTGTACTCCCTAAAGTAGAGAGGTCTTCTGGTTGCAGACAGTCACGAACGACATTAGAGATTCCATCCTGAAGCATTGGGTCATCGCGATCGTGATTGTGGTTTACGAAGGGTGTGACATCGCGGGGGGTTGTGGGTTCCCGAAGGGTGGACTTTTGTCTTGTCTTGCGTGGGGGCTTTGTTCTTGCCTCACCGCGTGGATGGTAGAGTCCGGTTCCGTTGGCACTCGGAGCGCGGAATTCGTCTCGCGCGCATAGCTCAGTCCAATCGCGCATACTCATGGTCTTTCGTTTCTCCACATTCTGTTGTCGAAATAACCCGGCGCGGCCAATCATTTGTTGTTCGATAGGGTTCTTGATACTGACTTTTGCCAAGTTGTTCTTGAAGGATGGGAGAGAATTTGACCTTTTGTGACGTGAGTTCGGTTTGTCTGATCACCCAGTAGGTGGCTTACCATTCAGCTGGAGGTACTACCTTTACAATACCGCTTCGCATCCCCCAAGCCTCGATGCTGTTCACGTAGCCCTCGAAATCCTGGAACTCCTCCATAGTTGGCTTAAAGACAGGAATGCCTCGTTGGGCGAGCGAATCATCTTTGGGGTCAAAGTAGTTTCGCCCGTGGGTGTTTGGGGAATGGTGGGCGTTGTCGGAGCCGTAGAAATGGTCGGGCTGCACGATTACGGGGGTTGGTGATGGAGACCGAGAGGGAGTCAGCGAGGGCGTCGAACTTGGGTCTGACATGGTCAAAGGGGGCAACGTCCGGGCTGTACGATTCTCGTCGCCTGAGTCGATGTTGTCGTTGTCGCCGTCGTTGTCGTTGGTACCCGTGTAGATCTTTCCACGGACGTAGTTCTAGAGGAGCGCGAAGCTGAATCGAGACTCAGCCACTTTTGGTAGGTACTTCGCTATGATCACGTGACCACGACGTCCGGGCGTTTTTCGGCGATGTCTGTCTATTGGGATGTATGATACTGTTTCCAAGCGCGTGACGCAGGCATGATATACCCTACTGTCCTTCGGTAGTGTTATCAGCCACGTCACCTTCAGCCGTAGGTTGTTGCGTCGATACTCCAGCTTCTGATCTAGCCTGCTGCATATTCGGCCCCTTTCCAGGCGGAGGGGGATGGTACACCTTTTCCTGAGACAAGCGTGTTAGCTTCAGCGGGATGGTGAGGGAGAACCCGAGGGTCATGTCGCACCTTCTTCTTCTTCTTGGTCACCGGTTTCGCGTTCGGATCTGGGTACGCTGCCGCAGTCACCGCCTGCCATTCGGGATCGTTCCTGTAGGCATCCTGAATTGGGGCCAGCAGACTGATAATCGCATCTGCCACCGTCCCCTTCAAATCCTTCGGATGCAGCTCCTTCTTCGAGAAGTCGTCCTCAATCTCCTGGTAAGTTTTGTAGTGCAACGAGCCGCCAAATTTTTCCGGCCGAACTACACTAAATAGCGTACCCTCCGGAGCGTCTTGGGATCCGAGTGGGAGTTGGTTCGCGGTTGCTTGCTTTATCGCTTCCCCATCCAACCCTTGTATCCTTTCTAATCGCAACTGGCTGATGGGGATCAGAACGGCTTTCACGAAGGCCAAAACACCATTGTCTGGGTTTCCCTCCTCGCAGAACGCAGACCTGATTTTCCTGCGAACGACATCTGGTGGATCCAGGAAGTCGATCTTGGAGTTGGGATCTGATGCGGACATCTTCCCTCCCCCAAGACCAGGGACCATGGTGTTCATGAGATGAGCGCGTTTCGCATAACCCAATCGTGGAAGGAATTCCTCGGCGAATATGAAGATTTTACGCTGAGATCTCGATCAGAGAAGAGCAACAAGTTCGTGAATTATGAGAATACCTGATCCACACCCCCAAACTGGAAGTCGCAGCCCAGGTATTGCTCGTCCAATGCTTGCATCCCGGGGTATAAAAGACCGCTTAAGAGCGGGCTGTCCACTTGTTTTACCACCTCAGCGCCAGCCCTCTTTGCGTCGTGCTCGTTGACGATCGAGCAGAGCCTAAGGTTGTCGAGGGAATACTCCTTCGTTAATTGGTAAGAAGATCCCTCCACGAATTTCAGGTTACTGGTGGGTACGCCAATCGAGTCGAAGACTGCAACGAGGACGCGCTCGTAGTATTTTGTACGCTGCGCGACGAGATCCAAAGGAGCCTTGAGATTGTCTAGGAATGCATGTATATCTGATCGCGCACGTCTTTAGTTCTACCGTGCTTTTGGCAGTGGTCAGAGCATACCTGCAAGTAATATCGTAACCTATATGCGACTCAGATGACGATGACCTGCATGGTGAATGAAATCGCGGGACTCACCTCGACGCCGGCCCTTAAAAAATCGGCAATCTTGGTCAGGGGCACAAAATATCCAATATGGGCTGACCGCAAGACACTTATTGACCGCGATTAACTTTGACAACGACGGAGTACGAACGTTTTCCCGTCGGTGCGGTTCCTGTAACGCTCGTTAGGATTCCACCACCGCGAACCACCGATCAAATGACCGACCCCAGTAACATTTTGGCGTTCTGCCCTCTGCGAGGATGGTCTTGATGGCATCTGCACCAAGAACCTCCTGGAGCCTTCGGGTGATGAGTTCGTAGCGTTCCTCTGCTGTGCCAATCATCCCGGTTCGCGAGAGCCGAGTCAGAGTGCACCGAGAACCTCACTTGTCCCTACTTGCCGAAATTTACCCACGTTCGCTGCGTCTCGTCACCCATGGCCTTCTCTGTTGGAAACCCAGTAAATACGGCTCTCGTGCTTTACATCATCTATCGCGTGAATTCCATTCTCTTTCCGTCCATAAAACCACCCACCGCAATTCCGCACGACTTCCGAGATGGTTATTCATGGATGCCCAAGGCACACCCACCGACGATGCTTTACAAGGTACCTACGTTTACCCCGCTCCGGCTCATCGCATTTACTGCCCCATATTAGACATACACACCAAAGGCTTTGTTGCCATTCAACGGAGTGAACGGTCAGAGAATACTTCTCGCTATCAATGGCATCGTCTTCGACGTCAGCCGAGGGCGTAACTTTTACGGACCAGGTATGCAACCACTCCCTCCTATGGAAGGGCCCAACTTAAGTCAGTTCAAGAGGGAATGTACGCCAACTTTGCCGGCAGGGATGCTTCGCGTGGAATGGCCAAACAGTCGTTCGATGAAGGTCTGTCCGGGCCCACCGGAGTGGTTCCCGTGCTAACGATTGGCGTTCAGAGATGCTCACAGACATTGACCAACCTCTGGACAAACTACAAGACTTGACGCCCTCAGAGATGTACGTGCTCCGATCTCCAGCAATTCCTCACGCTTACACATCACGCCCTTGACAGAGAGAACATGAATGGTGGGTCTGATGGTTCATCCCTTGATGATTCTCCATTTCTGACGTTCCCCAAGGGTGGATCGACCACTTCAGCAGTAAGTACACTGTTTGCGGGAGGTTGGTGAACAAGGATGAGGTGTGACGAGTATCCCTCGCGCATTTGGACATGTTTTCTGTTGCACGCACCATAGATAGTACTCCCATCTTCGCTACACCCAATTGGGGTGATCGCTTATTATTGATGTCGCCCGCTTCCTCTCAACCACCGTTCGAGCGAACCCACCTGCGGAAAGACGAGCAGGATGGGAAGGAAGATTTGTTCGCCACCCTTTTCTCGCCGCCCACACCACCTGCTTCGCCGCTTCCTGTACCAGCGTACGATGCCACTACAGCCATTTCAAGCACGAAACCGCAGTCATCGATGCACTCCAGAAAATTTTCGACCTCATCCTGCGAGTTTGGGTCCTTTGTATCTGTTCCGGCGGCAGACGACCCACTATTCGCAGACGAACGGACGGCGTTCTCTCCCATTTCGCCGACAAGCGGCCTCGAATTCTTTGATCAGTTCACAGACCACGCTGCCAAGTCCAATGCTCAAAAGAGACAAGTTCTAGATGAACTTCTTCTGCACGAGGATAATCCGCTGTATTGGGTGAACGACACCAGTGAACCCGCTCCTCCGGGTCTGGACACACTCGAGACTGGCGTCGAGCAACTGTCGTTTTCTCACTCACCAGTACCCCCGGTCCATGAGGAACCCGACCCATCAGACTTTCAGGAGGGAGGAAGACCACCGGGCAGGTACGTGAACGAGTTTTCGAAGCCTAACGCCACCTAAGTGTCATCTGCATCTACCCAGCCCGACGCTTATCGATTTCAACACATCACCAGAGCATACAGCCCCATCGCCCGCAGTCCCTGTGCGTAACACGAACCACTCAACTCCAGATCCAACGGTGGACGCGCCTGCCTTGCGGAATCCAATGTCCGGCTCCTTAACTTCCCGTTGGTTCTCCTCTCTCCGTCCGCTCGATCGAAAGTTATCTTTTACGGACCCCACTTCCGTAACCGGTTTCTTCGAGCCCCCTGGACCATTCCACCCTCCTCGCCAGGCCTCCGTATCTTCTTCGGTTCAGTCTTCGCCGATGAAAGCCCCATCGCGACCCCTCCCTGAGCTGACCCATGGAACTCCCTTCGCATCCCAGACGTATATACCTCCAACTGGTGCCCCAGGGTTCGAAGGAGATCGAGCTTGGAACAAATCTCATTTTGAGTTTGACCCGGGGAGCAAGGTATCACGAAAGAGCGTCATCCTGAAAGGCAGGAAAGATATCACTTCTATCGTCCTCACACCCTCCCTTGCGGATTTAGTAAGCTGGTCACTACCAGGTCCGGAAAGCTCTGAACCTTAATACCCGTAGATCCGACCCTATCTGCCCCCAATACCCCGACTGTCGGGGTCATGGGCTCTGCTGTATAGTCTCGATCAGCATGGGATTTCCCTCAACACCCTCTACGCTCGTTGTTCAACCCACCTCGGTGGTTCGTTAGTCGTCATCAAAGATTCGGAGGACGCTCTATTTGGCGCTTGGATAGGCGAGAGTGTTCACCAGTCCAAAGGCGCATATTATGGTTTAGGAGAATCGTACGTGTTGAAAAGGCATGTCCTAAAGCCAGAGATTTACAACACGCGTTCCGTTTCAGCTTCCTCTGGAAATTCAAGAAAACCCTACGCGTGTACAAGTGGACAGGAATGAATGACTACGTGGCGCTCTGTGAACCCGAGTATCTGTCTTTTGGTGGAGGGCAAGTTATTTAGTTGTTGACCACTACATGAAACTCTCGCTCACGCACCGCTCCAGTGACGGAAAGTATGGGTTGTACTTGGACGCTACACTCCTTGATGGTTCTTCCGCCTGGTGCCCCACTTTCGCAAATGAGCCGCTATGCTCAGATTCGGGCCACAATCAAGGCGATACCATTACATTCGAGTGCGTCGGACTAGAGGTATGGGGAGTTGGACGATGATGGGACCTTCTACCGATTTTATGCCGTGCGACGATTTAATTATAACCACAAACACGGAGCACGTACCACCACTACTTAGTAATGTGGAGCTTTTTACGGTTGAGGAATCAAACGACCTTGTAATCCTCGACATGGACATGTGCCTCTAGTGATCCCTCTTCCTCAAATTCGAACAAGATTCAGTTGATGCCACGCCGTGTACCTCACATCAAGGGGGTGGACGTTGGCTCTACCTGCTCCTCAGCCTGAGCGTTTGATACCCTAACTCGTTGTCGTTTCTACTCGCGACAGTTCCCGAAAACCTTGTCCCTCTCAATTCTTCTGCTGCACATTGGATGCATTTCAAATACCCCCTCTTTCGTACCCTTTCCAGTATCTCGAAAGATGGGGACGAGCGACGAATGATTCACAATGCCGGCGGAAAAAAACCGGGAGAGGGACAAGGTCTCTCAGGAGCCATGTTACACGCTCCCTAGACGGCGTTCGGCGATCTACAGAGTCGGACACGGGCAATGCTACAACGGTTTCAAAGGACTCGAAGACCGTGACACCCGATGACGTCGTTCACCTCCAATTGCGACTGGTCTGGTGGGCCCCGGCACTGATTCAGGGGATACATAATTGGGAGTACGCATGCGGTGGCGACAAAGCTGAACCCTTGGGCTCCGCACCACAGCTTGCTTCATGACTGACCCACTCCTTGGGGCCAAGACGGCCTGGTTTTGGTTCGGATCAAAATGAGGATCCATTTTGATGGGCCACATTCCGCACCCTCGCTCATTTAAGGAGACTATCCCAGTTCCGTGTGCTGTACGTTGCATTTGAAGGTTGCCTAAACGTAGAACCACCCGTTCTGGAGGGTTCGACATCCAATAAATCCTCTCTCAAGCTACTGGCGTCTTCCTCCCGCGCGCGCGAGCAGGAACCCTCCTCGAGTCGACAACCCATGCCCAACATTACCATCGCGGTGAAACTTTCGCCTTCGCGTGTCCACCGCTCCGCCATCACCTACGCCATCACGCTGCGCGTGCGCCTCGGGCACAGCCGACAAGACTGAACGGAGCGAAAGCACCGGCGCATTCACACCTGAGACTGCCGCTGGTAGGCGGACCGCCTGATGTGATGACGGCGGAGACCCTCCACCAGTTCTTCCGGCCTTCTGGCGTTCATCGGAAAAGTCTTTCTCCGCAGACGGTGTGGGTGGTTTCCGGGAGACGATCTTTCCGCACACCGTTCGTGTGATGTTGGTTCCGCTGGCGGGCTGTATGCGACCGGGTTCCGCCGTCGCTGAGGAGAGCGCCGAGGGGGTCGGTGGAGGTAGTGAACCTAAAAACTCAGCATTCGAATAGTAAACATTACTCGCTCTCTCCTCGGCGTGTCTCCCAGATCTCAACTCCGGTGAACGCGTGTACCACCACAGGCATCGCATGACGAGCAGACGAACAGGTTCACGCTGGCACGGCGCAACAACTTGATAGAAGACTACCGTACACCGCCTCTCGATAGCTGGGAAAACCTAAACGTTTGCAAGGAAATGTCACCTGTTGTGTCCACGTGGTCCCTTCTCCAAAACGTGATCGTTCTCGTTGAGTGAGTAATGACCCCTCGCAATATCCCATCCGGGTCTTGAATAGCATCAGGGCGTGCAGCTGCGCGTCGGATGTTCAGAAGGATCCGGCAACAGATCAGACTGTGAAAGACCCGGGTGATTCTTCGACAACGGTTCAGAGGATGTTTGGTATACGGAAACTCGCAGAACTCACGTATTGAGTAAATCAAGGTATTCCGGCTGTGAGGGTTATTGTGAGTCCCAGGTCAAAACAGATTCTCTGGAGTAAATACCGGAGCGGTCCTCAATACGAGAAGGATCCCCAGTGAAAGTCCTGCAAAATCTTCAACACTTGCTCGGACGATGAGAAGGTCCTCCTCGCACCGAACAGGACCAAGAAGAAGGCTATACCTGGTAGTGATAGGTCGAAGGGTCAAAGGGTGTGACTTGTTAACGGCGGGGGGTCTCACTGTCTCGATATAGCGTTCGCACCATCCGGGTGCTCGTCCGGACTACAGCGCGGCATGTTACCCCCAGACGCCTTCAAACTGCATGTAAATCTCACTCACAAGCCCCGAAACACTTCCATGATGTCAAAATGACAACAACTGTTCCAGAAGCGTTTGGATCATACACCCTGGGTTCCCAAGTATGAGAGACCTACCAAGTTCGAAAAGAAGCAACATGAGGAAGTTGTAGAAAATTATCAGGCTGTAACCAGCGAGATAACACCCCGGAAGACTGGGTACGGGAGGTGGCCCATCTGCGGCATTTTGTGAGCCAAAACCTGTCGGGTAGAGATGCTTTGACAACACACAGACCATGGATTTTAAGAAGAGATAGACAATAACCGAGCCCGCAACTGCAATAGACTGTGATCCTGTTATATCTGTGGAAAATGCGTCCAAGATGAAGGATAGCTCACACCGTAGAGCCCAAGGAGTGGGTACAAGATTTTGCGGGAGTTTCCGTAGATGGCGCTGGTTCGGAGGATTAGGATAGCTATCTTGGGGGAAAACAAAGATCAACATGGGAAGGTAGTAGATTGTGAGAGATCCCAAGGACCTTCCGAGACGAACACCCCGAAGAACGTCGAGACTACATTAGGTTAGTAAATAGAGGGGTAGTTGTTAGGACGGAGAGGGCCTTGCCACCAGCCGCCTTGTACAACCTCGTGCACAACTAAAGAAATGTGTTAGTGCCAAGCCAACGGAGTGGAAATCCGGGGCACCATACCTCAATCGAGATATCGGGACCGACGTACACTAGTGGAAAGGTCAAGGGCCGGAGGTAGAGACCTTTGAGTTGCAGACGTACTAGCGACGGCCAAAGGTGTATCGACATATGGGCCAAGTCTCGAGAGAAGGTAGAGGACCTTGATAAGATTCCACTTGCTCCCCCAGATGTACTTGACCTGGAGACTTGTTAGCTTGGTAGCGTGCAGGGGCGAGTTGAATTTGACTGACCTCGTCGAAAAAAACAAAAGCCCAGTCTACAGCCTTGATCACGACAGGGTTGACCCCGGGGGTGAAAACTATCGACAGGCAGAGACTCGCTCACCAGAAGCGTCGCACTGGCAGCTGGATGGATGTTGAGTTTTACGGGGGGGAAGCGCGATGTCAGGAGATCGTACCATGAATGTACTGTATAATTTCCAGGAGTTTGGTTTAACTTATTAGAGTCAGACGAGCTCCCTTCGCATAGAGGACTCACCCGGACGTGCTGGAGACGACTGAGGGCCACAGTGACCTCTTCGACAGTAAGATAAGCCATCCAGGTGATGGGAGAAGTTCAATACGGAGGATGGTGCACAAATCACGTCGACACAGATGCAATATGTGTGAGAGGGAACGTGGAAAACCCTCGCGGCCTGTCTAGGGGACAGCTTGGAGCGGAGGTTTCGCATGATCCATGTTCCTCACTGTACAGCGCAGTCCGGCGAGCGAGCCGCCGTTGCAAATAGTGCAGTGAAGTGAATATCACCTCGGCACCACTTCGTAAGGCTGTGACTGTGCTTGAATGGGGGTGTAGTGTTTCCCCTTTACGGTGAGTTTCCGGTCGGGTATGCGTGCCATCCATCTGCCCGACAAACAGACGCAAATACAGCGGAGGGCGCGCCCTGGGAGCGAAGCCGGCCAGCGAATCGTTATCACACCACCGTAATGTCTTGCTTCGGGAGACGAGCATGGGATCCAAAGGGCAAGGTAAGTCCCCCCCCCCAAGGCAACCCAAGATGGTGGGAAAGAATAAATCGATCCTCCCTAGCACTGCTACGTCACTGGCGGCAGCACCGGACTTGGCTTGGCGCTTTCAATCCTCCTTGCCCAACAGGGCGCAGACGTGTCAATCGTCGCACGCAATGAAAAAAACCTAAAGGCCGCGATTGAGAAGTTAAAGGTGTGTTTTTCGTCTCTCGCAATGGCTGAAAAATCTGCTCACCAAGCCTCTCCAGGCCACTCGTCAATCTGACGACCAAAAGTTCGCATGCTACTCTTACTCCTTAACTTCTGCAAAAGAAGCCCAGGAGGCTCTCCAGGCGGTGATTGCTGGTCACAATGGAGAAGCTCCGGATGCTGTGTTCCTCTGCGCCGGGGGCTCCAAACCAAAGTTCTTCGTCGAAATGTCCGAGGAGGAACTCGTTCAGGGAATGGACATGGGATACTGGGTACAAGCTTGGACTGCATGGGTACGTACGCTCGTGTTTTGAGAAGGGCAAACCTGATGATGCGAGATAGGCCGCGAGCAAAGAGATGGCTAGGACACGTAAAAAGGGCAAGATTTGCTTTGTCTCATCAACTCTCGGATATATGTCCTTGATCGGCTACGCCTCCTACTCTCCTGCAAAACATGCTCTCCGCGGTCTTGCAGACACGCTCCGCTTCGAACTTCAACTCTATAACATAGACGTGCAGATTTTCTTCCCATGCACCATGTTCACGCCAGGATACGAGGAGGAGAACAAGACGAAGCCCAAGATCACTCTCAAGCTAGAGGAGTCTGATGGGGGTTTGACGGCTGAGCAAGCCGCTCAATGTATGCTTGCAGGTTTGTTGGTCCCCCTGCTTCCCTTCTCGCTATTGAATCCAACACTTACGTAGCCTAGGCATCAAAAATCATCACAGTCACATAACTGGCGATTGGATCACTGCGGTTTTCCGCGCTGCCACAAAAGGAGCCTCCCCGGGCCGTTTCTTCCTTATAGATTGGGCTCTGAACGTTCTTGGATCCGTAGGTCAAGTGAACAAATTCGCCAGTTTTTGACCTAACGATATTACCCCGCAGATCGCGTTGCCCATATGGAGAATGACCGTGGACAAGGAAATTAACGGCCATATTGCTGAACATAAGACATACCTGGAGGAACGAGGACTGTGGGCTTGAAGATTTTCCTCTTGACGTTGTTATCCGTTTTTTGCTTGACGCTTTACCGTTTGCTGGGATACCTTGTCAGTCACACCGACTTAGTTCCCTTAAACCATACATGGTCTGAGGTTTAGGCTGCTTCAAAGATCTACCAGCGATAACTGCCAACCCCATTGGTGGCCCATCTCCTGATTCGATCCATTCTCCAGTCTGACGGAACTCCACGACGTCCGACTTGGGTTTGGGGCCTCCTTTCTGAATGTTCAAGGGTGGTTACAACAGGTTCATTGAACTACCCAATGGCGAGATAAGATCTATCACAATACTTTCCGCCGCTCCAACGCAACCCATCCCTTTTTCAGCCCCATCTTCTCGATCACGGACTTGGGCATACAGTATACAGGGTCTATATCATCAAGCCCAGGGTAACCAAGAAGTGATAATCCTAGAAAAGGGCGTTACAGGTCTGGATCCTTCTTGAGCTGCTAGGTCAACCAACCTGCTACACCGAACAACGTGTGAAAAACGTCCACCATGTTGTTGGGTCGATCGGATATGCCTCCGTTATCGGGATCCTATTGGCCCAAACGGCCACGAGTCAACTTTCTCCAAGTAGCAAGGGTCACCCGGGGGGGACGGACCTGAGCTGAGAGGATGAACTCGGAAAGCTTTTCCGAATCGATCCAGTTGAGCTTGTTAAGGATGGATAATGCCGAGAGAACCCAGAAGCTATAGCAGACCTGGGGGCCATTCAGGGATCAGATTTTTCGGGGAGGAGCTCAAACTCACATCTTCCTTTTTCTCCGGTCGTCCATTCAGGCCCCCGTTGGCAAGTTGCCGTTCAGCCAACCACCAGCTGAGAGTTTGGTAGTCGACCTCATCCAGCCGATCTAATATGGCCAATGATCCGACGCACACAAACACTGCGGGACCATCGGCATCGGGAGCATGGTCCGGGGTGGAGCACGAGGGTGTACCTACCTTGGGCAGCATGACTCTCTGCGCCAATAGAGCTGCCGTATCCTCCGTCGAAATTCTTGCACTGATGGATATAAGACACCGTCCGTGCCACATCGAGCTTGTCCAGGTGACCAAGTAATGATAAAGCGGCCACCCCACAATACAGAAACCTCGTGTCCGTCTCTCCAAATTTATCCCCAGCAAAAATGCCTGAAGGTTGCTGGAGAGACAAGATGACTGGACGAATAAGTTAATGCGGGTCGAGTGGCGATAGTCCAGGTACTCACAATCGACGACCCGGGGAACGTTCAGCCTGTCTAAGGCATCATGAATGATTAAGATTTGGATGGCGCTCAAGGTTGAGTGTAGGTGGGCATCGTGGTCGGGATGACTTCCGAATGCGCCTGGAGGCAGTGCGTTAATGGGGCGCACGCGAAGTCAGGGAGACATAAAAGTGTAACCTGCTTCTTCATCCCAGCAGCTCATGACAAAATCAATCACTTCCTCTCTATCGAGGGCACCTTTCCTGTTCATGACACACAGGGCAGTGAGTCCCCAGTAGACCGCATTCAAGCGCAGATGAGCGGTCATATGATAGACAAGATCATCTTTATTCTGTTTTCTCTCCAGTCAAAATGTGAGGAAATCGAGATTTGTTTGTGGCGGACGGACATCTCCCAGAGACTGGATGTAAGACACATGTTGGTCCACGAGCAGAGTTGAAGCCATTGTCGCCCGTCGTCGTTGCACACCTCGGATCGAATGGCAGCGTGGGCCGTGGGAGTCAAAGCGCAATGCACGTCACGTGATGCGATGACTGCATTTTCCTAAAAAGGAAACATGACCCGACTGCTCACCTTTCTTCTTCCACCGACTCCCGACGCAGCAGCGACCCGTTCTCTGCCCGACGCCGACATCGACGCCTTTGCTGGGACGATCAAGAGCACAGGAGACACACAGGACCTCTGTTTGTTTCACTCTTTGCAGGTACCAAAAAAGTCAAGCCGTGTCATTCCTTTGTTTCTTTGTACTGCAAGTGGCAATCCAATTCCCACGGAGCCTTGGATTGTTGGGCTACAGAGGCTTATTATAAATTGCCCTCCCCAGACTTCCCTCCCCTCTTTCATACCACCACCACCATCCCCCGCCCTACACCTCCTTCCCGGCCTTCCGTCCACTCCCAAAGATCTTTGTGATCGACCGTGTGCAACCCACCATGTCGTACTTCGCTTCTTGGCTGTCAAAGACAATTGGATCTCAATCCATGGTGATTTCCACCTCCAGTCCGTACTCTGAATGCCGTGCTCTTTGTTCATTCCGAGAACTAATATATTTTCCCATTCAGCCCCAGCGTCAACTTGCACCACGACCACCATCCCCCAGCCATCCACTCTCCAGCAATCTCCTCCCACAGCCCGAAAACGGAAACTCTCTGAGATGCAGGAGAGGCCAGAACCACCCCACTATCCCCGCGAACCTTCACCCGTTCCGACCTTGGTCGTTGATGAAGAACAGTCGGTCAAAGTTGAGAGGGCTCAACAGGAAGGTGTTAGGGTTCGCGATTATGTCCTTGAACCAACAAACTCCCCTGTCACCGAAGTTTATCGTTACGCGGTCTTCGATCTCGCCAACTACGATGCTTATCTGCGAAAGCGACACCTTCGTCCATTCGGCACCAGAGGACTCGCGATCAGTCCCACTGGTGGACATGGGAAAGTTCTCAGGAGATTATTAGACCTCGGGTGGATCACGGCAGAGGAGCGGGAAAGAAACTTTTCCAAATCCGACGAAGATACATTGGAGGCGTACGATAACAGCCCGCGCGCCAAATACCCTTGGAAGGCGCCAAAGAACCTCCAACAACCTTCCCCCCTTGATCGACGGGACAACTGGATGGCCCGCTTCCATCCAACACCCCAGGACATTCCCGAGTCGTCGATCTTTTCATCGGTCAGCTATACCGAGGAAGATGAGAACGAGCACCGCCGGAAGCGTGCGAAGCAAGAGGAGGCAAGATTGGCTCAGATGGCTGCCGAACCTCCCAAGCTCCAACCTCTGATGAAGCATGCACGACGTCAGGGCTTGGTTCGATCCAAGACTCTGGCATCTCTCTTTTGACGACACGACAGACGACCACCTGTTTATCCTCTATTTAATCCGCTTGGCACCCACACGGCCACCTTTATCACGCGCGCACCCAAGGACTTCACTCACATCCCGCCGTCACATTTGTGTAGTTTTAGCAACAAACCGTTCCTTTTGTTTCCTTAGCTCCCTTTTTTCTTTTTCTAGAAGGATTCCCACTGTTGTTTGTGTACATCGTGTTCCAAGATAATGATTCTTGTACTTCACAGCTGCGTGAAGTTTACCACGTCTGAACCTTGACCATATACCCCTTGCCAATCGAAATCCGATTGGTGGTTCTCTCTCCCAAACCAGCCAACCAGCCTCTCAACCTCTTCTTGGTCCGTCACCACGTCGCGAGCTTCTTTTGCGGACTTTGCGACCGCTCCTTGTCCCCAAATCTTGGACCCATCTGCACTGAGGAATGTGTCTATATTCCTGAACGTAAGGCTAATCCTCTCGCCGTTCATGTACCTCTCCTCCTCGGACTTGGTATGCAACGGTCTGTTGTCGTGCCTGACGGAATGCAACCACTTTGCGTTCGTCTCTAGGCCCATGATGAACATAGACCTATCAGGCAGAGGGAACTTCTGGTGCCCCCGAGACCCGTCCCCCACCGACTCTCCTGCCGACGACAACGCGTCCTTCTTGGTTCGGAGGGTCATGCTTCTGGTCGCCCCTATGCTGACGTTCACAATCTTGGAACCGGCGACGACGTCGATGGTCTTATCGGAGTGCTCTGAGATGTAGTCCTTTCCAGAGCGGTAGTGCTGTATGAGGACGTGGTTGACCGGGTGATTTAGGTGTTCCTCGACCGCAGCGCGGATCCTGGACACGGTCGGGGAGAACTGGAGGAGAGGGGGAGAGGCGTCGGCTGGATGCCTGTAAATTGGGTAACTGTCCGGTAGTACGTTGGCGAGTCAGATATAGGGATTTTTCTGCCAAAGATATGATGACCTTCCGTCCTTGTTAATCTCGCCCTGTACCGCGACCAGTCGAGGAACCTCTCCCCCTACAAACACCAATGAAAATAAGGAGAAAAAAATCCTCGAAGTTAGAAATATCCACCACACCTCTGTGCAACATGACTCTGAACTGAACCTCTTGCTTCAGCTTCTCCATCCAGTTTTCATCCTCGGGCAACAAATCGAGAACGAGGCGACTATCTCCCTCGCCGAGGTTATCAGTGTCGACAACAGTGGTAGTGGGAGGCATTAAACGTTCGATTGTACAATACGATATATTCACTCTTCATCTTCGTCAGCACCGCCAGCACTTCCCATCGCCACATCCTCCGCGTCCTCTTCCTTCTTCTTCCTCCTCCTTCGTTTGGGAGCCGGAGCACCCCCATCTTCATCGTCACCCGCAGCAGGTTTCTTCCCCTTCGGTGCCCGCCTCTTCCTCTGCTCACCACCCCCATTGTTATCCTCCGCATCGAGATTGATCGTACCCCCAGCGGACGGGTCAGGCACAGGCTCGACGATCTCCTTCAAGAAATCGAGCATTTCCACCGTCTCGACCGCATGTTTCCTTGTCAGCCAATTCAAAATCGCGTCAAAACCCGCCCAAACCCGCAGCATATATAGACAAACGACTCACAGATGATACGCCTCTACCTTCTTGGACCCTCTCGCAGCCGTAACCTTGTTCGATTCCTCCACCAACATCGCGAGGAACATCTCCAACGCTTTGGCTGTAGAGTTTCAGTAAGAGAGGGCGAGTTGGGCGATTCCAATGGGAACGACGCAACAGATAACGACCGGGGTGGCTTGAGCAACCTTACCCACTTCCTCATCCTTCTGCATGATCCGTTTGATGCGGGCCTGATATGTAAATCATCAGCTGTGGACTCTGCAGTGGAGTTCAGATGGACGTACCACCGGAAACTTTGTTTGCTTGTTCCTGTTCTTCATAGTTGATAGTCAATGAACAAGGATTACCGTGAGTGAGCCCGAAGGCGGCTCTTGTGCCGTGATCGTCTTTGTCGCGATCGACTTTCCCTAGTGGCAATCACTTGCTCCTTCCGATAAAACAAACAACACCATGGCCTCCGGTTTCGACACCGACTGGGACATGGACACTTCCGCTCCCTTGAACCAGACGGACTTCGTGGACAGAGCGAGGAACGCTTCGCCATCTCCACCACCGGAAAAATATTTCGCATTCACAGACCTTGACGATGCTCAAGAATTACCTCTCCAGAAACTCATCCGATATTGGATGAACGAGCGACACGCTCCAGATATACTGCCCATCCAAGCAGAACTCCTCGCCGGCATCTTGGATCATATACATAAACAGGTCCGCTGCCCGTCAATCACTCGTACATTACACATCGAGGAGGCTGACCTCTCCTCGTACAAGCGGACAGTCATCTACCGTTAACCTTCTACGAACGGATCCAGGCGCTTCGGAAGATGAACACTTCCGTATCATGCTTGCCCAAACAGAAATCGAGCGGGTAAAGTTTGTGGTTAGGTCCTACGTCCGAACGAGACTCTCCAAGGTGTCTCATATCCACCGATTCCGTGTGCATGGGGTTGATAACTGATGTGCCGCAGATAGAGGACTACGCGCGATGGATCCTGTCAGATTCTTCGCTGCACGGAAGATTATCCGAAACGGAACTAAAACACGCACAGGGGTACGTGAAACACTCAAGATCCCCTCTATCCCACACACGCTGTGACGATTACACAGCTACGCCGACCTGCTAACCACCCATTTCGGAGAATCGGTGTTAAAAGCGCTACCTGAGAATCAACGGTCCCTTGATGATAAAATCACGTTCATACCATCAATGAGTCTGTCCCTCTAAGTACTCCGGCAACCCGTCCTTGACCTTCTCCTAGTAACCCCTCCGGATACAACGAAACCCGTCTTCGTACTCGCCCGAAGGGATTGTCCACCAGTATACCTCCCAGAGTAAGTTTGATTCAATTCACCCCTTCCGGTATTTTCATGTCGTTTCCTTTGCAGTGGCACCAAGATGGAAATGCGGAAAGGTCAGATATCGCTGACACAGTATCGTGTAATCGAATCCCTCCTTTTCCAAGACCATGTAAAATTAGTGTAGGCATTTGTGGTGAATTTTATGTATCGACTCTGATCCTGTATTTACATTATGGCTACAACGGGGTAACAAACCGGGTCGGAACCACCCGCTACAGCTGGAGGTCTTTTCAAAAGTCGGAACGTGGATAGGGTTAAGGACTGGGAAGGTCAAGGAGGAGTCCAAGAAGCGCTATCACAGTACACTTCGCACTATGATATTTGTTACGGTGACAGCGTTCAACTACGTGTGTTGTGAAGTGATACCCACTTTCAAAAATCCCATATGGAGTGACGCGGTCATGCCAAGCTCCGCTCGCGCGTGCCGCCACATCAAACCAATAGACCGACACAGACTCCTTCACGAGACTGTAGATAAGGAATAAATGTCGACCGCCCTCATATCTTCTCCGTGTTCATCAAGCTGCAAGATTTTTCAGCCACCGCTAGTTTGTGCATACAAAATATGGATACTCACAACAATCCCAAGAATCCAATTCTCATCCATGAAAACGCTCGAATAATTATACGCCTTCTTTGTCCTGACCTCGAGGTACTCAAGGTCGGAGGATACAGGATCCGCGAAGATAGACTCCTCTTCCAATGTAGGCGATCCGGGACGTGCAACAGTCACGACTGTTCGTTCGGTCTCGTATGTTTCCCTATCTCCAAGTTTCGTCTTGGCCTGTTTGATGCGCCACGGGTTGAAGTCCCGGATGTAAATCGAACTCGGGAGGTTCTCTGCAATCGTCGCCCAACGATACCCGCAGCTCGTCGTAATCCACCTCGTCGGGATATCATCCGTCATGAACCACCGAACGGTACGTGTCCCCCAACTACTCCAAGGAACGAAACTCGGAGGGCCCCGGTCATCCGCGACGGTGTAATCAGGACACGCCAAGAACGGGTTTTCTTCCAGTTCCGCCGGAGTTGGTTCGTCCACCTCGGGTTGCGACATGCCGCTGTTCACCTCAAGGTCGTCGCTTTCGAGGAGGTGGAGGAGTGCTTCCCTGTTTACGACAAATGAGATGGACCTGTGATGCATGTTGCCGACGAGGAGATTGAAAATCACGATGGAATATTCGGGGACAGGTCGAAATAGCGGTCCTTTTTCGACCGGCCGCGGAGTGGAATTGGTGGGAAACGGATTCGGTTCCCCTCTACACGCCATCCGAAACACGGACATCCCTTGGCGGGTGGCGGGTAGGTTCAGAATTCTGCTCGTGGGGAGAGGCAGACAGTCAGACGGTGTCTCCAACATCACAATACCGTCGTCTCCAGAGAGTGAGACGGCAGCTGGGGTCCAGGCGGATTTTCGTGTGAAAGAGCATAGTTCGACGGCATTATCCCGGAGGTTTGGTAAGATTAGAGTGTCTTCGTTCAAGAATGCGAGCGAATTGTACGTCATCCATTGTGACGAGCGCACCTATATGTCAATGACCGAGTGAGTGGACGGGGAGGGCAGCGCACGTCGCCCGTCGACTTACAAATTTCACGTTTCCTGTCTGCCAATCAAATACCCACAACCTGTCCGGTGAATCACGGCTCCCTGGAAAAACAATCAAGAGTGCGAGGTAAGGTCCGACGATCTCAATCGCGATGCTGCAATGTCCGTCTTGGAATGGGAACTGCATGATGGGGATTGCGGGCTTCTTCGCCTTTGGATGGGGGGTAGCCACGGAATCCTTGGACTTGGAGAGTTGTAGGAGGTGCAGATCGAGTTGGCAAAACCCTGGGATTCCTTGCCTCCTGAAACCTCTTGTCAGCACACTGCACACATCGCAATTACGGCGAGAAGGTTGGACGTACATGGTAACAACCGCGATGAGGTCCCATTCCAGCACGTTCAGGCCGAGATCGACGATTAGGGTTCCCAAGTCAAGCAGATGCCAAACGAGATCTTCTCCGAGCCTCAAATCCACCCAACGTAATCGCGAGGTAAGCCTTCCCGGGGTTGAGCCTTCCCCGAGGATGAAAATCCCGGAGGTGAGATCATATATGCCGCTCGGTTGGTGCCGGACTTCCAGGCGATTGAAACTGGTATACTCCCAATTTTTCCACCTTTTCTCGGCATCTGTCAAGACCTTAAACTGGTCTGTGAGGAAGGCGGTGGACCCGGAGGGATAGAGGGAGTGGGCAGAGGACTGCAAATGGAGAAGGTATTGGAGAAGGACCGATGTGGTGATAAGGTTGTTGAACACTTTGGATGTCGCAAGCAGGGCGTGCAACGAGGTCAAAGGCAGGTGTGCGAAGATGTGGACAAGGATCTCTGGCGGACAGTCCAACAAGTTGGCCATGGTCGCATCTGAGAAAGAGAGGCGCCGGTCTACGATCGTTGGTTGGTGGGAAATTCAACATTCTATGTGAAAAAAAATCGATGGACGATAGGATGCTCGAAATCCTGACCTCACGCATGCTTCTCGATTGGATGTCGAAGTGCAAAGCGTGCGCTCTACCAACTGAGCTAAACGCCCGACATCCTCCCTTCCTCTCACAAAGGTCATACCCCTGCCTCCTCTATCTACCTCACAGTAACTGATAAAACAGACGAAACCGGCTAATCTGGTATACCACGGTACGGTGTGTCTAGGGGAAGTGGCGACAACCGAATGAATACATGAAGGAAATAAAGCACAACAACACGGAACCTCCATGGCTGATGATATCGAACAGGAGGGTCGGGGGTATGAAAGTGCTCGCACTCATCCCAATGGCGTTAGATACCCTCTCGAACACTCAAGGCTTGAATGGTCGGAGCCCGTCTCAGGGATATCCCATCTCCACCGTGGGGGGTCCAATCGAATGAGGTAGGATTCATGCTCATGCTCATCCTCCTCTGCAAGCTCATCTGGTCATCAAGTTGTAGCTCTGGGAGCATGACTGCACGATCGATGGCGACAGGGAGGCCACGATGACGCCCTCTGAGCATCACAAGGCAGATGATGAGTTTGGATAGCGGATGGAACACCCCGGACAACGAATAGTTTGCCTGTAAGGGTAGATCAGGGCCCGAAAATTCACGGTACAGAGAAGACTAACCGTTGGCAGACCGAGGCTCAGTCCGACAGTCCCATACGCGGAGACCAACTCAAAGACTGCGAGGGGTTTTTCAACGGTTGCTGCAAGGTCCAGACCAGAAACACTCACTAACGGCGAAGATGTTGAACCAGCCATCTTTCGCGGGGTCGGTCAGACCAGGACGCTGGTAGTTCCTTTAGTATCGCAGGGTTGAGGAAAATCTACAACCTAGATGCTTACTTCTATAATGCACAGGAGGAACAAGGCCAACGCCAGCCACCACATGTCTGAAGCACGGTCACAATCTGATGTTGCCAAGCTGAGAAACCCGTACCGAATGACAGCTGTTTTCGCATGTGCAAAGCCAAGTATCGGCTCCACACCGTGGCGGCCGACCCAACAGGTGCGAAATTCTGATCCACCGATTCATCTTCATCTTCAAATACACCTAACGAATTCTCCTCGTATACGTTCGTCGAGCGGACACTCATGGCAATCGGGTCTGGAGGGAATTAAGTTAAACGGCCTCACACGAGGGAAAAGAACTCACAGACGCTGACATACATCATCGTCACGTAGAGTACCCTTGACAAAAGGAAGACACATAAGAAAAGGAGTGACTATCCCCCAGTGTACCTGCTCACTTGACTCCCGGCGCAAGGGCAGCTAGCGGAACAGCGGCAAAACCGGCAGCCCTCACAGCGGCCGCTTGCATAAGTCCAAGTAAAACTCTTAAGTTGAGAGGAATCTCTTCGACTGCACTGTTTCCGATATCTAAGACCAGGAAGAAGAACCAATCCGTGAGGCTGAATGTGATGCAATGTGATATGAGATGGGGCGTATTCCAAATGAGAAGCGGGTGCTCACATAAGACCCAGGACTACGGAGAAAAGGAACCATGTTTGATGCGATGGGAAAAGGTACACGAAGCACCGACGAGGGTGGTCGAGTAGGAATGTTAGGGGTTCCTTCAATCCGAAGCGGGATGGAGTAAGCTTCAGGAGCAACCATCTTGTGACAACATGAGCAAATTTCTCGCAGACGCATCCGGGCGAAGGACTCACATGGTAAAGCGTAAACTGACCCAGGGGTCTTAGTTTAGAACACTGAGCAGGAGGCTAGCAAGCAAGGGACTTACAGTACAGGCTGGGAAGAAAGGGTCAGGATAACGTGCTGGAGATCCGGATGGGATGACTCACAAATCCGGTGTTTCCAGCGATAATCAGAAAGATCAGAGTGACAACCATAGGGTAGGCTCGTTGGAAGGGGAACATGGATTGGTCCACCAGTGACATCCCCGTATTCGTGTATGCGGAAACGACCTGAAACAACGAAAACCTGGGGAGGAAAATTAACCATGGTTCTCCGAGCTGCCGTGGGGCACGCACCACACTGGTGAAAGATTGGAATGCAGATTGGGAGGAAGAAAGTCTTGTTTCCACTGTGGAAGAGACATATATGGTGCGATGATAATAAATGAGACGGCCTGGGTGATCAAGTAGTACTACGAGGAAGGAGAGAATCAGCATCAGTGGGGAACGTGGTAATTGGTGGAAACGTACGCATGGAACAATCCACACAAGACAGTTGAGAGCTTTGAACTCGATACCGCAGAGTTCCTCGATCTGCTCGTGGGTCAAATCGTGGAATGTAGAGTTCCGTCCAACCAATGCGTTGAATGTAATGTAGGTTACTGGTTGGGATCCCGCGTCTCGTTGTCCACTCTCCACATGTTGTGACGTGAGTGTCCGAGCGACGGGAACAGTAACCGTCCGCCTTATTCTCCGCTCCAGATTAGGGAAAAACTTGTGGATAATCGAGGAAATTATCTCATGTGGCATAGGAAACCCACCCAGTCCGCGACGTATGGTTGGCACAGATGAGCGTTGTGTATGACTTGTGGCATGTTGCGTGAAGGTTGCCGATCCTGTTGGAAGATTAACTACATTCTGCATGCAGCCATGCACGATGACTTACTCGCCATTTCCACGTGGCCCTCCCCATTGCTGTCGCTAGGCTGCATGCGGTCCTCAGCCACGGAGGGTTGCCGCTTGATGCTGCGATCCACGGACAGTTTTGTCTGGTGTCGACCTCTCGGCTGTGGGGGAGGAGCGAATTCCACGGTTTGGGTCCGAGTAACAGAAGGGCTGCGGGGTTGAGGCAGATGCAAGGGTATGTGATTCAGCGGAGGAGAGACTGCGGACGATGTCAACAGGAAGAATGCACGCCCATTCAGCAGACTTACGGTGTGGGAATGCACCCGGGTCAGAAATGCGTCGATTAAGCCTCCCGCGATGGGGAATTTCACTGAGATCCTCTAGCTCTGATTCCGACTCGGCTTCCAGGTCGTTCTGCTGTTGAGCAGGCAGTTGAGAATGGATGGGCCCCGGTGACTGGACTAACGTTGGGTTGGCGTGTTCCAGCTCTCTGATCGATGGCCTGGACCCGGTTGACCCCGACTCCACCGGGTTTTCCTGAGCAGTCGGCATGGGACCTTCGCTGATCCAGCCACTGGGATTGACCAGCTTGGGTTTGTCGTCTATCCTGCGGATCATGTCCGGTCGAACGCGCCGATTCTTGTGGTTCTCCTTGGATGAGCGGGAGGAATCGGATTCATTGTCGCTTTCGTCATGCAGGGTGGTGCTTCGATGGAGAAGGGTGGAAATCGGAGTTCGCCACCACCTTCTGCGCGCATGGGGATTCGAATTTGTATTGGCTTGTCGTTCCTCCTCGATGCGTTTATCCCTTGTTGTTAAACGGAACCGGAGCTCCTTTGCAAGAAAATGCCTGGAATGAGGGTTAGGATAGAAAACTAAAAATAGGATTTAGTGATGATCAAACCTGCGGATGAGGACCATGACCCAGGATACAACGATCTGGGGGGTGGAAGATTGGTAAATGGCACATCTCCCTCATACCATGATGAGAAGATTCGATAGGGTTTAAACTTTAGTCGAAAATGCCGATCGGGGGTCATCGCAACCGACGCAGCCGCCATCAACGACAGGTCCAAGGTCGTCAGGGCATCCCACCGAAATTAAAGCGAGAAGCAAGGGGTGATTCGACTCACAGGGCTTCCCAAACACATTTGGATGAAGAGGATGGTCTGCTGCCAGGCCGTCAATAAACTCAAATCGATTGTGGCCAGACCTGTGACTGTTGCGGCGCTGACGCAGACGAAAAGGGCATCGGTGTATGACACAAAGTTTTCCCCATTGGATGCAAATAGGATAGCGGAGAAAAGGAGAGGGACGAAGGTGCTATGGGGAGGATGAATCAGGTCTGCGTCGGAACCAAAGTGGAATCCGTCCAGCTCACAAAACGAGGAGGTGCACCCGGAAAAAGTTGAGATGGTGGTAGATCTCGCTCAAGAAACCACTGAGACCTTCTCTCTTGGGGATTACCGGAGTGTCTAGCGAAGGCATAAAGGCGTGTCTTGGTCGTAAGGGTGCGGGGAGAGCGGGGGGAGGACCCGCTGGTGGTGGCGGGTGGTGGGATCCGCTCCCGCACTGTAACTCGGCACTCCTCTTTTAATTTCCGGACATCAACGTGCGGCGGCTGCGTGGTCAACGTCAAGTCAACGTGTTGCACGACACTGACCCACTACATAATGGACCCTTCCGTTAACCATGAGCAATTTATCTGCTTCTACCCCGCAACGCCCCGTCCTCGATGACCTTACCCGAAATCCTCCAACAGTTCGACCGTCTCGACAAATCTTCACCCCAGTTTCCCGATGAGCTCACCAGCCTCCTCTACAAGGAAGGGTACAGAGACTACATTCCAAAGCTCCAGGACGAGGATGTAGTATGGCTCGTCGAGTATCTGGACAACGTGTGTATCCCTATTGCGCTGTGCCCTCTCTCTGCTCAGCCTACATAGCTTCTCGATACTCTTGATTCTGCCAGTTCTGCGTTCCGGAAATCCCTACGTGAACTCGGAAGGATATGTGGCACCCGGGAACAGCTGCCACAATCGTATATACTCGAAGGTTCTCTCTCGATCCTCAGTAAACATCCAGTCGCCTCTGGAGGGTCTGGTGATGTCTATGAGGGGTTGCTGGGCGGCTCGAGCGTTTGCGTCAAGAGACTACGGATTTACTCCAAGGAAGAGTCACGGGGGGCCAAGAAGGTGCGTAGTTAACGCAGTCATCTTTTTCTACTCCCACCGTTGACGAAACCAACAGACATTCCACCGTGAGGCTGTCATGTGGAAACGTCTGGCGCACCCAAACATCGCTCCCCTCCTGGGTGTCACTCTTGAGCCCCTCCAGCTCATTTCCGCTTGGATGCCTGGCGGGGAACTAAAGGAATATATTGCCAGTCACTCGGATATGGACCGACTGGGACTTGTACGTGTCCCCCTCCACTTGCGTTGGATTGCGTTTACGCCCTTCCAAGTTATCCGGTATCGCTGACGGCCTCAACTACCTCCACTCCCGCAACGTGGTCCACGGGGACGTCAAGGGGGTGAGTAATCGTTCGAAAGCCCATCCTACGATCGTGTTGACATCTAGACAGCCGAATATCCTTGTGGATGACTCCGGCTGCCCACGGATCACGGACTTTGGTTTAGCCATCGTTGCACAGAACCAGGATTCAATACGGAGTGCTCAAGGCGAGCATGGCCATACCGCGCGATGGACTGCACCAGAGATCTTGAACGAGGAAGGGACACATAGCAAGGAAGCCGATTTATTCTCTTTCGCAATGGTCATGGTTGAGGTGCGTTGCGGGTACCTACCGTGGTTCGGTCGCTGACTGACCTCTTCATCCTAAAAAAGGCTTTCACTGGCGAGGTCCCATTCCATCCCAACCCCCCCGCTGCGGCGATGTTGGCCATATTGAGTGAGAGGCGACCGGCACGGCCGACCCACCCAAACCTTACGGACGAATTGTGGACATTGATGAAACGTTGCTGGAACCAGGACCCCCACTTGCGCCCGGAAATGTCGGAGGTATTGGAAACCTTGCGTAGCTCGTCAGTTCCCTTCTTATCCCGGCGACCACCACTTTACTTACCTGGTTCTGAAGTGACCCCCATTCCGATGAACTCTCTCCAAGAAACCGGGACACGTTCCTTACCAGCTCACACACACTGATAGAACCCACGGACCAAAGAACGGTCAAACACCTATCAAATAAGGACCAGGAGCCGAGCTCAGGCACTGACATGTCCTCTACTAGCCAAGGCGAGAGTGCGGGGCAAGATGAAGGTGGGAGTACGCAGTTATCATCTGGTAGCTCTCAGGTAGCAGCACATGATCCGAGGCGGAGCGAAGGTAATTCTCACCGCGACAAAGAACGGGAGGGGAAGTTGAGTAGACTCCCTGGTCAGAGTCAATCACGCCGGGGGACAGACCAATCCGAACCGCAGTCGCCACTACCCACCGATCCTGCTCAGATTGACTCCAACCAGCTCCATAAATCAGTCAACCCCCACAGTGACTCTCAAGGCAACGTTGGAGGGACACATCAGTCCGGATCACGAAGGGGTATCAACGGAACATCTCGTGCGTTGCCCCCCTTGCGTTGGCCTTAATAACTCCTCACGCGAGTGCAGATTCGGTTCTCACTTTACCTGACCCACATCAGTCGGGAAGCCACCACGGTATTAAAAGTCAGAACCCCTCCCGTACATTTCCTCACCCTGTCACTATATGGGGGCTGACGGTCTCTCTCGCACAGGTACACATCTAACAGGGAATCACTCTACAAACGACCTGGAAAATTTCGGCCGATCTAGTGCGTCCACCTATGTGCGGTCATCGGTTACCGGGGGAGCTGACTTAACACTGACAGAGCCCAATTTACCAGACCCCGGTGTGGATGCAGACGCGAGTGCTTCTCGTAAGTGCCAGAGGCCGCTTCCCATCCTTGACTCAATCTAATCCTCTGGGCATTAGGTCACGACTTGCGAACGGGGACCAAGTCTCGCAACCATTCCCGGATGAACCTAGTCGAAACGGCCGCACCCCCTCTCCCGAAGAAAGATGGGATATGGTGCCGAATAAAGAGTACGTGTCGTTAATCTAACTCCATTCCGCATCATTTGAAATAGCGCCCACCTCGCAGGGAAGCTAGGTTGTGTATCGGATGAGAACACGTTCCCCTAGACACATCTGATCATATACAGTATACCGACACCTCCAGATACCTGGTAATATCACGACACATGCTTTCCTCCACTGTAATACCTCCAACTGGAGATGTCGTCCATACTTTTCTGTCGTCGCATCAGGACGTGTGAGCAGACAACCCCTAACCCGACCTGCCGTGACACGCCCGCTCTGAGACACCAACATATTCTGTGAGGCCGGCGCTTACCCCGATAAGTGAACTGGCAAGAAATGCATCAGAGCAGCCAGACAGATACCGAACCGAGTCGTGATGCTCGTATGAGAGCTGGCTGCTCCTCACTTACATCCCTCGGTCCCCCTGCTCTTCAATTCGGGACACCCATGAATCGAGCCGTGCGGTTGTACGGGTAGCCGGCATAGATCATTCGTTACCCCGTCTTCGAGATAAAATGCAATAACATCGTACACATTGATATGAGCACTAGAGTATTAAAAGTAGCCGGAACAAAACGAAGATACCCGAATAATGCACGCGACAGAATGGTGAACGATAAACGATAAACGAAAGGCGAATGCACAGAGGAACAGAAAGAACAGAGGCAAGAGTCGATGGGAAGAAACGGGGGGAAATAAGAGGGAGGGAGTAACACGACATAGAATGAATAAGAAAATACGATGCAAGGGAGGAAGAACGCCTATGCAAGAAGCTCAAGCAGCTTATCGCTGTCCATCGATTTCTGAGCTACCCTAGTCCGTCGTTCCTCGTCCTTGTCCAGGCCAGCACCCTTCATCATGGTAGCCATAATCTGGAAGGCCTTGGGGGCGTCGATCGCAATGTCGTCCAGAAGCTCGGCAACAGGTAAGAATCCTTCTTCGAAAGCAGAGATGGAGCACAGCTTCTTCTCTGCCGCTCTCGCGAACGCATCAGCGACCAAGGCCCCGTCAGCTTCCTTCGACTCGATGGCCTTGGAGACCATCTTGTCGACCAGTCGATGGTGATGCTCCGAAGGAAGCTTGGTGAAGTAGTCCTCAGACTCGCCGATGTTGCGAACGGAGAAGAACTCCTTGATATCCTCGGCGATCTTCTTGTCTGCTTCAGCCTCGGACATTGCTAGGGTTACTTCATCACCGCCCTCGTCCTCTGAATGATCGGCGGAACCACCGTTGGCCTTGTTCTCTTCCTCGACAGGTTTCGACCGCGGGAGAAGCTGTAACTTCTTGCGCTGGGGCTCAGGGGTACCACCCACGCCAAGGTCAACGCTCGTCCTCCTGCTCGACGGTCGGCTTGGTTTCGAACCAGTTTCAGGCATAGCCTCCCCATCCCGGCCAAGCATCATGAACATATTTGAACTCGAATTGACCCTGGTGAGAGTGGAATCACGCTTCACAACATCCTTCTTGCCAGCCCAAACGCTGCTAGGACCCATGACAACAGGACCAGACTTGTTGATCTTGCCGAAATTCGAAAGATCTCCAGCCTTGGGTGGCGGCCGGGGAGTGGATCCGCCCGCGACGGACCACCCATCGGCTTGTTGCTCCCCAGCAGGTCCTCCGCCACGATCTCCACCCCGCCGGGAGCCGCCACGGGACATAGTGAGGGTACGATTCGCAGCTTCCTTCTCCGCCTGAGCTCTCTGCTTGGCCGCCTGGGTCGAGGCAGTTAGGGGCGGTTCGATTATAGTGAAAGTGGGGATAATTACCTCCTCGTGAACCTGAGCGATTGTAGTCGGAGCCGCGACTCGATTCCTTGGATCCCACTTCCGTTCGCGTAGCTCGATAAGATCCTAAGTAATAAAAGTGTCAGGAAATCACCGGTCGAACGTAGATCGTAGAACTGACCTGTAGCATGAACTGCATACGAGGTGAAACGTTGTTGCTCTTTCCCAGCTCCTTCATCCTCGTGAAGTAGATGTCCATATGGGCGCGAGCCTTGAGATTGTCGAGCAGCTTTCCGACGGTCTTTAGTAATCGGCACAGGCTCTCGATTTCCTCCTCCTCGGGGTTGTCGACGTTGCCAAGAAGTTTCTTGATACATTCGTGCATGATACGCTCCGTCAACATCTGCAACTTGTACAGTTCACCAATGAACTGGATCAGGCCAAGGCCTTGTCGCTTGGCCTTCTGCGCGGTGTAATACTCGTCCGAGTAGAGCTCGACTTCGCCGGACGCCTCTGCAGCCTTCTTGACGGCGGCATCTTCGGACGCCTTCGCGGCAGCAGCAGAAGCAGCAGCATCTTTCGCAGCCCAGCCACGCTCGAAGTCTTCTTGACAACGGTTCAAGAGGTACTTTCGGAAAAGTTGACCACCGGTGATGGGTTTTCCGTCCGCGTTTCGGATGCCGTCGTCCTGGACGTTGGGGCTGATCGTCTCCATCATCTTCCTGCACAATCGCGCATACATCTCCGACCACGCAGCCTCGTCGGTTGCCTTCTCGAAAACGAGCCTGATGACATGGATAAGCGTCCGACCGTCCTTCTCTGCTTCTGACTTGTTGGCCCACTCAATGATTTGGTCGGAGATAGAGTCGAACCTCTCCATCGTAAGTTTGTTGAGGAGAGATTTGACCTTCCTCTCGACGCTCTGCTCTTCGTCAGCTGGCGACTTCCTCGTCCACCTGTTTGCGGAAACCTCTAGCGGAGCAACCGGCTCGAAGTTAGCAACTTGGTCCCTGGCGGCCTGGTTGCTGAATATGTTTGCAGCGTGGACTTTGTTCGACTCGTTACGTTCAGCACCTCGTTTGCTTCTCGTGCGGCTGTTGCCTGGACCGCTGGTCGTGCGGGTCATCTGGCCTGGCCGGCCGAATGGCATACCTGAACCAGTGACTGTGCTGGACGTCGAACGTTGTGACATCGCAAACCTCTCTTCGCTCGTCATCTTGCTCGTTGGGGTGGAGAAGTTGCCCATAGTGAACCCACTGGGGCTAGGCTTGAAACCGGACATTGAGGCCTGCCGAGATATCGGTGGGGGCATGGCGGCAGAGCTGGTCCTGTGGCGGTCAGAACCACCACGGGTCAGTGGGTAATGTGGCTTGTCACCAACAGCCTCGAGACCGATGACATCCAGAGGGACGTCCGGTTTCTCGGTACAGACCGCCATAAATTGAAGAAGAAATTCTCGGTCGTATCTGATCAGACGTGTCAGCAAATGCTGTGGGGAGTCATTAGAGTCGAGCTAACCTGAACTTTCCCTTCTTTGAATTCACGTTCAGCTCTGGTTTGGGGCTGGTAACTCCCTCGGGGTACGAGATATGGCCCAAATCTTCGATGATCCTCGCTGTCGCCAAGGCAGAAAGAGGAGCAGCGATTACGTTCTTCGTTGCGCCGGAGAGGTCGAGGGGACCGGGGCGAGTCTTTGTGATGGAGGTGTCGATTTTGAGACCCTCCTTCCTCGAGATGACCTCCCTCGTCTCCTTCGGGGGCTCGCAGGAAGTAGGGCTCTCAATGATTTCACCCTCCTCTGGCTTCTGCACTTCAATCAACTTGGCCGTCACCCTCTTCTCCTCCTCTTTCATCCTCCGCTCCTCGGCCTCCTTAGCCAGCCTCAGCTTCTCAGCTTCGGCGGCCTTCCTCTCTTCCTCTTCCCTCTCCTTGCGTTTCCTCACTTCCTCCTCGGCGGCTTTCTTCGCTTCTTTCTCCTTCTTAACCCTCTCCTTTTCCTCGTCCTCCTTCCGAATGCGCTCCCTCTCAGCCTCTTCTTCATCTTCCCTCTTCTTCCTCTCTGCATCCTCCTTCTTGCGTTTTTCCTCTTCCTCGGCCTGCTGCTTCTCTTCCTCCTCTTTCCGTTTCTTCTCTTCCTCAGCAGCCTTCCTTTCTTCCTCAGCTTTCCTCAGCTTTTCCTCTTCTGCCAACCTCTTCTCCTTGGCCTCGACGGTTTCCATCCTGACCACGGATGTCCTTTTCTGGTGGGTTTGGTGAATTGGTGGAGCGGTATTTTCTACAACCGGTGAGGCAGGTGAATCCTTCTTCCTCCAGGCATCAAGATTGAGTTCCCTCCCCTCATGATTCTTGATCGTGACCCTCTTAGGGAAGAACGTGCTCGCGCTGGTATTCAAACGACTAGTACCGCCCCCAGGGCCGGGCGGTGCAGTGGCAGTTGAGGGTGTTGGAGGGGGCGAAGAAACGTTACTCGGGCTCGGGTGTGAGTGAATATGTGACGGAGATGCAGGAGGCAGGGGACCTGGTGGGACGGGGGATGGCGTTCCTGGATGGAGTTGGTTGGATGGGTTTCGCGGGGATAAAGGGAGAGGAGGGGCTGGGTGAGGGCCGGGTGTACCCTGGCCGGGGTGCGGAGGGGGTGGAATCTGTGACATCCATGGGGGAGGATACATGTACGTCGGGTCTGATTGCATATAAGGAGGATACTGGATGGTGGAACGAAGTGAATATCAGTCCGCTCACTGTGCGCAGCCATGGGAAACGGGCTACTCACATAGTATCCGTAATGTCCAGGGGGAGGGAAGCCAGTAGGGGGAGGTGGTACAGGGTGGTTGGAATGAGGGGGAGCAGACAGTCTCGGACTCGACATCCCAGGTTGAATTCCAGAAGTGGCGGGGGTATTTGGTGTGGGCGGTGGTCTATTACCAACTCCAACACCCCCACTCGTCCCGTTTGCCAGATTCGTCTGCCGCGGGAAGGCGGGTGATCGGGGTGTCTGTGTGGGTGGACCATTGGTTGGGGTGTGTTGGAAGCCCGCTCTAGGGTTAAAAGTGGAAACGTTATTCTGGAGATTCTGAGAAGGAGGTGGGGGACCCGATTGGGCGGTCGTGTTTGAAGTGGACGATGTTGTTGAAGAAGTGGAGGTGGAGAGGGAAGCGGATAGAGCGGGCGGTGAAGGGTCTGAATTCGTCTGCGGGGTAACGGAAGAGGAGGGAGGAGGGCCCTGGAAAAGTTTACGGATGTCGACCTTAGTAGGTTTTGGCGTGGGCGTAGATGAGGGGGCGGGAGCGTCAGGTTTCGACATGGATGATTCCGACTTAGATAATGAAGGAGCGACAGGCTTTGTAGCGGTGGGAGAAATAATCGTAGGAGGGGGAGGATTCGAGGTCGAACTCGACTGTTTCGAAGACGACGGACCGGCCTGTTGATTCCCAAAAGAAGGCGATGGCTTGCCGCCACCATTCACCGCTGGCACGGATCCAAACGATCTGACACCCTCAGCTTTGATAGGGGGCACATTAGCAGGAGATGAAGATATCGTCGCGGAATTGTCGTCTATTGACCCAAAAGTCACCGAATCTAGAGAAAAAGCATGGGATCAGACATCCGGAGAAAGCGAGATGTTACAGAACTGGTATCCCGTGCCGTCCTATCTACACGCAGGCGCAGGAGGTCCGACTCTACTCGGGCGCCAGAGCATGGAGTCGAGGCTGGATGAAACGGGACGTACTTTGTTTCGAGGTACCGACATTACCACGAGAAGGAATGTTAATACCGTCCTTTATGGTGACACCTCTCTGACCAAAGGTGCTCGACCGTCTAGAATGAGTTTGCACGGGAGGGTTTGTTGCATTTTGTTGAGGAGGCAAAGCAGGCGACTGAGATCTTGTGGGGGACGCCGAAGTCGAAGTTACAGCAGGTGAAGTCGATGTTTGTGGAGGGCCCCTTGCCCAAGCTGACTTTTGCGGTAGCTGGGTCGAAATCTTTGGCGTAGATGTCGTTGAAGGTCTGCTCATTCTGAGATGGGGGAAGGGGAAAGCGGAGGTTAGACGTCGTAGTCATGGGAGAGGAGAGGAAGGAATGCACGGACGAGTTGTTGGGTGAAACTCTTGGGTCGGTAATGCGATGTAAAATCGGGATTATCTATTCGCTCTTGTAGGTGGGTCTTGAGAACGGACCTGCCTGCAGGGGTAGAATAGTTGAGCGGGCTTGAGCTGGATATATGCGCCGCGACCGTCCACAGGCGGAGGGAGAGGGTCGATGGAGAAGAAAAAAAAAAGAAGGCGGAGGGGGTTGGCAGGGGAGAGACGGAGACGGAGGGGGGCGAAATCAGATGGGACGTCGACGCTGACCGTTGGCACGCTCACCTAGCCTGATAAAAGTCGTAAAGAGGAAGGGCAAACTTGTCGTCGGACGCGTCGAAGGCGACCCGAGATGTTTGGTGGGTTTTTGTCTGTGGCCTGTCTGATGGAACAGGTAAGAGACAAGTTGAGGGAATCGGCAGTTTGTCATCCCAGCCACACTCCCCAGCCGCGCGACTCATTGACACTCATCAGGGAAAATCGGATAAATTCGGAATAAAATCTACGCTACGCTCTCTACTCTCCCTTTCCATCCGACGACGACGGACGGGGAGAGGGAGCATGGTTCTCCTCGGTGTACAGTCCATTCTCCTCGATATACGTCACTACTGGAGAGGGCAGTAGATATCTCACAGACAGCCCTCTCTTCAAGAACAGACGGACTTTTGTTGACGAGACGTCATTCTGAATCAGCTGAGGGATCATGTGGATGTTGTGTCTCCACCGTGCTAGGCCATCCGTCGCCTGGTCCATGTCGGATCCTGCACGCTCAACGATGAAGCACCCGTACTTGCCGAGAATGTGATCCAACTAAAGGGCGAAAAAGTGTGGCGGCGTTATTACGAAACCTGACATGAGGGGAGGGAAACCTACATCCGCAAGCGACCAAACGCCCGGTTCGGACATGGTGGCGATCAAGTCAGAGCCCGCGAGTAGGAGAATCTTTGCGGGGCGCATTTCTCCCTCCAAAGTCGCAACACCTCCCAGCTTGTTGTTAACCTCATGCTCAAAGTGGTCGAGGACGACAGCGGTGCGTTGGTATGATTGGAAAGCCTCCCAAGGGTCGACCATCAACCACGAGGATGTCTGTTCAGCGGCTAGGTTGCACATATTCACTCTGCAAAACGGGTTTTACATCAACGAACCGCGGGTGGGACGGAGTGAGGGGGAAAGTCGACGTCATTACCTGTGTTTGGCACACAAGAGGCCGGGCTTCTTGTACATATCACTGACTGGACTGAGGTAACCTCCGACAATCTCGTAGTCTGTCTGTTGCCGAGCATAATCTTTCGCCATCTCAAACATGCGGAGGTGCAGGTAGGTGATTGGACTGAAAGAACCGCAGGCTACGAGGACGAGTGGCTGCTTGGATGAGTCTCGTAGGACCCTTTGCAGGCGGTGGGTTGGGAACGAGTAGCCCTCAGGGTTGGTAAACTGCCTCATTTGGGCTGCCATTGTGTGGCGGGGGTATGGACCTCGGTGCAGACGGATGCGGGGAAAAGTGGGCGGCGGAAAGGAGGATGAGGGGAGTCAACGAGAGACGTTAGTTGTAAGATGATTCCCCTCCCACTGTTCTATATCGATTACAGTGCGATCTATTCGCATTCACAGGCGATAGACTCTCAGGAAGATAGTCGTCGTGTGAGGTCACACAATCTCTTTTACAGCTTCCTAATACAGGTGCAAGACGACATGGGCTTCATACGGAGAGTTCCCCTTCTGGCCTGTCCATCTGCTCTTTGGCTCTCCCAATCAGCCCCTTGATTGACTTGATCGCAGCTTCCCGGGCAACGACAAGCTTTCTCAGCCTGGGGAGATCCCCGATAGAGTCGTAATCCATCGTTTTGTGAGTGGAGGGCTTCCCGGTGAGGGCCGTGAATTCTGAGCGGAGATCAGCGAGTATGTCATCCAACGAAGAGAGCATCGTTCTGCAATCCTTCAAGTCCTCTTGCAGCTTGAAATGTTTGCAGATTTCCGCAGCGCAGGTCTCTATGTGGGTGAATCTGGCTGGACCTAACATGATACCTCCAAACCTACATAATGGATCAGACTGATCCACGCAGACGGGAGGGTGAACCCACCACCGACTGACTACGACGACGGCGTCCATGACACCCGCCTGCCTCATGATATTGAGGACCTTTCCGCCCGCCCACTTTTCGCCATCGTCGTCATACGCGGAGACGACCTCGAAATCGTCTTCACCACCCAAACCGGTCATGCCAGGTTTGAGGGTCATAAACCGCCAAGCGGTGATCTCGTGGGCAGGTGGACGACTCGCGTGCATTCTGCGGATGTGGGCGACGGCATCCTTCACTTGAGATGCATCCTTCACAGGGATGATGTAGGCCACAAACGCAGATTTTCTATCGCGGATCTCTTGAGAAGTGAAGGAGATTTTTGGAGGGGATGGGGCGGGTGGGGAGGACACGAAGTGGTCTAGGTTTGATTGCATAACCTGCACGGACGCTCGGCTCAGCCTACACCTGCCAACTCGGAGACCCTCCGAACTTGAGGCGAACTCCAGCCTACCCACCAAACTTTGGGCGTTTACCGGGCTGATTTTTGGCCGGTGGACCGGAGATATGCGTTCCCGTTCGGGGCGTGTGATGTAACCGAGATGCCAGCGGTGCACGTCGACCGCATACACCGGGACAAGTGATAATTATAACGGAGCTGCTTGGAATCTGTTCGGATCTCTGTTGCGTTTCTTCCGTTACAAACCGCCTCACGGGAATGAGAGAGAAAAAAAAGAAAAGACGGAAAAAAGGGGGAGGCGGAACTGGATCCGATCAAGGCCGCCTTGTTGCCAGATCTCCCTTTGTATGCTTCTTCCCCCCCAAATTCCACTCCCCCTCGTTTGACGTTCCAGCGACGGCCAGGAGCCTTTCCTCTCGTCTACTTATCGGACCCCAATCCCCTCATTTCCCCTCACAATCATGGCCGAGATCCCAGACATCATCCTCAAAAACTCAGACCAGAGGACCCTCTCCCCAAGGGCCGTCGCATTCCAGGTCGCGACCATGGCCGGAATCTCCGTACGTTGCCCACGTTCCTGGCCCACTTCCAGAGTCTTCACACTGCCATCTTAGTTGGTCACCGTCCTCGCTTTCAATATCCTCCGACCAAACAATAAAGTAGGTCTCACTCATCCCCGCGTCATCCAACCAACACAGCTGAATTTTTCACTCCCAAAGATCGTTTACGAACCCAAGGTCAAATACCACGTCGGCGACAAGAAGCCTCCAAAGATATCAGATTCTCTCTTTGGTTGGCTTCCCCCGCTCATACGCACCAAGGAGCCAGAGCTTCTCGAGAAGATCGGCCCAGACGCCGTCACATACCTTCGTTTTCTCAGAATGATCCGTTGGATGTTCACCGCCATCTCTGCCCTCTGCTGTGGCATCCTCGTCCCCATCAACATTTACTACAATACCAAGGTGTCCAAGAAACCGTCACAAAATGTTCTCCTGCTACTCACAATCCGGGATGTCCGTGGTGAATGGCTCTGGGCTCATGTAGCGATGACTTATCTTGTCACCTTCGTCGTCTTCGCTTTCGTATACGTCAACTGGGGTGCCATGGTCCGCATGCGTGGCGTCTGGTTCCGTTCTTCCGAGTACATTGATTCTTTCTACGCCCGCACGCTCATGATTCAGGGTGTTCCAAAGAAATACCAATCCGATGAGGGCATTCGGGCCATCTTCCAATCTATGCAGATACCATATCCGACCACTTCCGTCCACGTCGGTCGCCGTGTCGGTAATCTACCAGATCTGACCGAGAAGCACAACGATATCGTCAGAGAACTCGAGCACGTGCTTGTTGCTTATCTCAAGGATGGAAAGGTCGGTAAGAAACGCCCTACCGTCCGTCTTGGCGGTAGTGGCTGTGGTGGTAAGACAGTTGACGCCATCGATTACCACACGTACGTGCCCATCCCTAGCCCCCAAGGTTTGCCTTCTTGTGTTGACACTCGGTTTGTCTCATGATCTAGGAAGAGGCTCCAAGTCACCGAGAAAGCGGTCGAGGACTACCGTCGTCAGATCGACGATCGTAAACCTGAGAATTATGGTTTTGCCTCCATGGCTGCCGTCCCTTACGCCCACATCGTCGCCAACATACTCAGGGACAAGAAACCCAAGGGGACTGACGTCATTCTGGCACCCAATCCCAAGGATATCGTGAGTAGATCACGCCTTTATCACTCCACATCCCGTTGACACCTTCGAAGATATGGAGCAATCTGAACTTGGGCGCTGGTGAACTCGCCGGAAAGAGGACGATGGGCTGGGTCTACCTCGTCCTCGTCGCATTCTTGAATACCATCCCGCTGTTTATCCTCTCCATCCTCGCCAACCTGTCATCTGTGAGTACCTCGTACAATCAAAAATAAGCTCCTTACCGAGTTCAACTCCCCTAGTTAGCCTCCTTTGTTCACTTCTTGGACCAGTGGAATACTGCATCCCCGAAGTCCTTCACTTATGTATCCGGTGTCTTACCTCCCGCAATCTCTGGTCTGTTCGGATACCTTCTGCCCCACATCTTCCGGTGGCTTTCCAAGTACCAGGGTGCTACAACTCACTCGCGTTTGGATCGGGCCGTCATCGCACGTTATTATGGATTCCTCGTCATCTCCCAACTGATCATCTTCACCCTGATCGGTGTCATCTTCAGTGTGTATCCCGTTAGTTTCTCACTCCCACGCGCTAATTTCGTTCGTTATGTAGTCAGCGTCAAGAATATCGTCGAACAGGTCGGAAAGAAGTCTGCCAAGGATATTTTTGACTCTCTCAACACCCTTCCATCGACGATCAACACCGCATACATCGACCAGTCGCCCTATTGGCTTACTTACTTCCCCTTCCGTGGTTTCTTGGCCATCTTCGACCTCGCCCAGATCATCAACTTGGTTTGGATCACTATCAAGAAGAACCTCTTCGGTAGGACGCCCCGTGAGATCCGCGAGTGGACTCAGCCTCCCGAGTTCGAATATGCGGTCTACTATTCCAACATCCTGTTCATGTCTACCGTCGCAATGGTGTTTGCTCCCCTTGCGCCCCTCGTCGCAATCGCTGGTACAGTTGTGTTCTGGGTCAGTTCATGGGTGTACAAGTACCAGCTCATGTTCGTGTTCGTCTCCCGGGTCGAGACCGGTGGTCGGTTGTGGAACGTTGTCATCAACCGTCTGCTGGTTGGAATCGTCTTGATGCAGGCCCTGATGTGCCTCACAATCGGCCTCCAACTTGGATTCCGGACATTCTACTGGGTTGCAACCCTTCCGCCGATCGTTCTCGTTTTGGTCTTCAAGGCTTTTATCGACCGCAGGTTCTTGAACCAGTTCAGATACCACATTCCATCAAAGGATGAACTCGCGCAGGCCAAGGTCCACTCTCAACGATCCGATAACAACAAAAACAGGCTCGAGAAACGTTTCGGTCACCCAGCGTTGAACTCGGATCTCTTCACTCCAATGGTCCACGCCAACATGGCCCACCTGCTACCTCAGGTTTACAGCGGAAAGGTCGAGAGCGACAAGACGCGGTTGGGAGAGTACGGTGGTCAGAAGGTCGAAGCCCAACTCGTCCAAGGTATCAAGATCGCCGCCATCGATCAACACGACCTCGAATACGACCCGGCCTTGTACCAACGAGACCGCGGCGAAGACAACTGGGATAGCCAATCTGTTTCCTCGGCGAACCTCCTTTCGGACAGGGGAGCCTCACCCGCTCCATCTTTAGCTGGTATCAGACACTCGCAGTTGGACAGGTATCTCAATATGGGGCAACCCTCGGAATACGAGATGAGCAGGTTAGGACCGACGGAAGCGGATAAGCTCCCGTTATTGGGCCCCAACCTCAACGCGTCCATGTACGATCAGAGACTGAACGGTTCAAACCCTTCGATCGTCCCTTCGCCCGTCAGTACTCCCCGCACACTACATCACCAATACCCGCAATACCCGAATGCGTCCAGGGAGTCGGCGTACAGGGAAGCCCCTACCCACAGACCGGGGCAGATATCCAGGAGTACCTCGGCTTTCACGTTCTCTGACGAGCCTGCTCGATCGTCGACGTCGGGGTACCCACCACAGATGTCGAGGCAAGTCTCAGACTACGATGGGCTACGGGGACCTCAACAATCGCAGTTCTTTGACCCTAACCGACAGGATCGAGGTCAGCCTGGTTCTGAGCGAAACGTGGCTGGGCGGGGAGCTTGGCAGGGATAGCCAAATCACCGAACGATCTCGTTTCCTCCCCCCTTCATGTTGTTTCTACACGGACTAATCATCGTCTACCTTTGTAACAACCCCTTTGCTCTTCCCTCCTTTCGTGAAGGCGATGTGTGCGATGTTACCCGCTCAACTCTGCTCCAGCGCTTCACATATTCATCCATCAATTTACTTTTTATTCCCCTCCACCAAATATGCCCTTTCATCCTGTCATAGTAGCGGACTCTCAAGACATATGTTATTACCTCACTAATTTCTCTGGGGGAGCGGCAGGGTAGACCGTTTCATGGAAAGAGGATGTGCATAAGTGCGCGCGTGCAAGATAAATATTTTATAATAACAGGGTAAAAGAAGAAAACTCAACGAAACAGAGAGAGTACATAATGAGAAAAGACTGGAAAAGGAGAAGTTGGGAGGAAACTTCACTCCGCGTCCACGTCGCTAAAGCCCAATGCAAGGTCGACCTGTTCCTCAAACAAGCGCATCTCGAACGCGCTTTTGAACGGCGCATGCTGTTTACCAGAAACAGCGAAAACGATTCGCTCAAAGACGTCCTTGAACCTTGCACCTTCGCAAGCAACGAGTTCGGCCCAGAGTGACGCAACCATGTCAACAGAATTCTGGCTGGAGCACCCACAGCCAAAAGCACCAAGAACAATGGCGCGATCGCCCCTTTGCTCGAAAACTCTGAGACAGCGAGCCATCCGTTCCCGCATGAGGCTGCGGATCTCTGTGTCGACGATGGGGCGCTCCCGAGGTAAAGTGAAGCGTTTCTTGCGTACGACCGAAGCACTGACAGGGACAGCTGACAAGACGTTGATAACGTATGGGGAGATGAACGTCCCCTGCCGTTCCTTCATGCGAGGAGAAGGTGATCTGTTATCCACGAGGTTAGCATCCGGTTCGGCCGATATTATGAGTTCAAACTCGTCATCCTCCTCTGCATCTACTCCTTCTCGTTTGACGACTTCCTCCTCCATGTCATCCTTCCTGAACGCAGCGACGCCAGGCGCATACAACATGGAGTTGTTGTGTATTCCGCTTCCCTCCGATTCCTTCCAGGACTCCTTGTGTTGCTCGTAGAACGAACGAGCGGCCTGGGAGTCCAGCAGGTTGGTAACCAACGAGGTAGATCTGAGGAGGGCATCCGTGTGATCGTCAAATCCCTGGAGTTTCCCACCCTTCGATTTGTGCGAAACGGAGCACAAAAGGCCGATCTTGGTTGTCGATGGACCGAATCGCGAGCTCGGGATAACGAGCTCGGGACAGGAGTTAGCGAGGACGTGGGCGGCAGCAAGAGTGGATGAGGGGGTGAACTCGATTTGTGTTTGGCGGGGTGAGGGGGAGGGATTACGATCTGGAATCGGGTCGGAAGAGTGGGGGTAAAATGTGGTAAGTTGCTTGGAGAGCTCGATCTGGGCTCCAATGTCGTGGGTGACGTGCGAGAAAGGCCACGCGGTTGGAACGGATGGAAGAGTGGTAGAAGATGAAGGGAGGTCCTCTGCATATTGACCACCTCCGCGGGCGATCCTTTCTGTATCCAGTGCGATCTTGGCTCGGTGTTGGTGGAGCGATGCTAGATTGTGAATGTTCTCCCAACGCTTAGCGGTCGCCAACTTTCGTTTATTCCTGATGAGATTCTGCTTCTTCTGCTGTTTAAGAGAGATTGATGAAGCGCCAGAAGTATGGCGTTTCATACCGACTGTTGCAGGGGTCGTGGAACGACTTCTAGCAAAACGACGGCGGTTACGCTGTCTGTTGTTGAGCTTTGAGTTCATTGTGGTGGCAATGAGGTAGAGAGTAAGAGTGGAGAGCGGGGAGAGTGAAGTCGGATGTGAATCGAAATGATTGTCTTGTGTAAAGAGGCGACATTCCTAATCAAGTCAAACACTGCCTCGAATCCAGACTCCGAATAAAAGATTCCTCCGGATGACAAAGACAAGATCACATCCACGTTTTTATTTTATTTTAATTATCACATCCACGTGTCTGTTGTGCAGGAATGACATCTCGGTGCCGCCTGCAAGGTATCCTCGACAAAAATTCGACTTTACACAACCCACTCCTAAACAATCTACTCTGACAGATCGTCTCCTTTTCATCCATAGGAGAGATCCATCAGACAGAATTTCTTGAAAATGCATCCTTGCCGAGATAAATATTGTTTTTTCTTGCGCTGTGGATTTTGCCACTTCCCATAAGAGGCAATGGCTCCCACGAGCTCACACTGCAATGCGCGAAAAGCGTTGTACATTTTATGTTTCTACCTAGGCAGAGGTGTTACCCCTCCAGAAGCAGCACCGCTGACGTGGTGGCAGGTAGAAGTTAGCGTCCACGTTGTCCCCGAGCCTCATCTTGCCACTGTCAAACAGTCGCGGTGACAAAGTGACGTGCATCATAGTAGGTACAACTCGCTTCTTCCTAGTGGGGAGGAGGGAAGCGTGAATTAGTGAATGTGGGCCCGGCTTATTTAACGTGCTGGCACCAGAGCCTATGACTACTTTGTCCTGCCTGGACAAAAGCCACAAGCAATGACTTCCACCCTCCGGTGACCGGGAACTCCATCAGTTGCATCCAACCCGAACATTCCGATGGATTCCGGCAGGTTTTTACCGGTCTTTGGAGCCTCGTGGCATGTCGGTTGCGCCTTTTCATCTTATCGTAATATCAGAGCCCCCAGGAAGATATCTCTACGGACAACCGGCGGTCCCCGGGCCTGGCATGGAAGCAAACCGACCTTCGCTTGCTCGGCAAGAGAGGACGATCGAGTGGACTTCGAGTCCCCCCCATTCAAAGTCTTCCACCCGACACGGTTGCTCGGCGGGCAGATTTCTGATTTACTTGGGGAACCTCGGCTATAATCCATTTATGCCTCATATCAATACCCTATGCAAATATTGGATCGTCAGTCACCATACGAATCCGCAATGCGGGTCGCCGGGCAATTAGATCGCGTATATCGACTGTCGTGCAATTTTCGTCCCATCGTGGTTTAGCACGAAGTGATAGGTCCCAGCAGGACCAGTCGTTTCGCATGCATTGACAGGCGAGGACTAGGGCTCCCGATCACGCTTACGTTGTTTAGGCAACATTGCCGCAAACCAAGTTCAAGGAATCTTCAGGTCGACAACTCGCAGATACGAATCGGCTGCAGAGGCTACGTGAGGGGCGTGATATTATTAGCGAAGCTTGTCAATGGGGGTAAGTCGCATGACACACACTGTGTGGGCAATACATCGCTACAAGCGACCTTGGGAAAGTTGTCATGAGAACGCCGAAGGATACAGCTAATGGAATACACGGTTTACATGCCATACCACATGAAGAAAAACGGCAGGCAGTGAATGGAATTATGTAAAGACAACGCCAAATATCCTGGACGCAACATCCGGTGGTGCGGGAAACCAACAAACCGGACAATCAGATCTAGATCACGTTCGATTCTGATAGTTGGGAACGAAGGATGCCCTCGCGAACGCCAAAAAGTATCGCACTTGTGGCGTCGGAGTCCTGCCACAAATTGTGAAACGTCAGCAGGCGAAAAGAGCAGTCCAGCCGACATACAATAACTGATGTTTCGTGCCAAAAGAACGGTCGAGGCTTGGGTGATAGCTTTTTCTGTGCAGATCGGATGATAAAAAACTCTTGATGGGGGGGGGGTGGGCACACGTACAAGGTACCCCTTAAATTTCTCCCTGAAGTCTGTGACAAGATGAGTCGGCTAGCAGGTTTAGTGTGAGGCGGAAAGGACGCACAATTCGCAACGGAGGGCACATCATTCGGTAGGTCGCCGTAGCTGGTCACGAAATCCTTCACACGTAACCCAGCCCCGAGGGCGTCTGCGAGGACATCCATCTTGTTCAGAAAGAGGATGATGATTGTTTGTTCGAGTAGCCTGTTGGAGCAGATGGCTTTCCAGATCATTATCGAGTCTTCGATCCGGTTTACGGTCGGGTCCTCTTCAAGGGTGAGGTTGAAGGTGAGCGGGGCGAGGAAGATGATCGCTTGCACTGGAGTAATCGAAAGCGGGTTAGTGAGGGACAAACAAGGATTAATGCAATGTCGAACGCCAGAATCACCCAGGCCTCGAAGGGGAACAGGGAGTTGTTACATCAACAAACGGCGCCACAACTCGCATTGACACGGGGTGGGCCACTTGAGAAAATAGAAACTCGAGACCAGAGGAACAGCCATACTCACCATCATCAAAAAACGGCACCCATTGGGATCGCTAGAGGGGCGGGCCACAAATCCATTTGGTCAGCACAACGTATTTGGTCCAGGGAAGATCTCGAGAAGGACCCGGGGAGGCGGAGGTGGACATAAACGGAAGTAATTGGACTCACTAAGCTCCGGCTCCCTCCGACGTCGTAGATATACCATTCCCCCTTTGCTTGGGGAACTGGGGGCAAGTTAGCGGGCGAGGGATGGGTAGCGATGAAACGAGGACAGACGATTCTCCATGACGAAGTGGTATTCTTCGACTCCAACGGTTTTCAGCCTGGCCTTCATGATGTCCTCTGGAGTGATCACGAAGAAGGGAAAGCTCGTCAGTCTTGTGCACCGGATCATCATTCGAACCATCAAAATCCACTAACGATCGGACGGCTCGTAGTTTTGAACAGCGATCCGACGGACATCATCCAGGAAACTTTGGGGGATGGACCGGGACCGTGGATTCGGTACCGTGGAGTAGTGTGCGAAAAGTTGGCGTTCGCAAGGCGCGGGTTAGGTTTCAGATTTTAATGAGCGGGGGGGGGGGTACGCACAAACCGGGCATGTCTCGAATATTACATCTCCGCCTTTTGAGGACTCTGTGGACGACTGGATCACTCCAGAGTGTGATGATGTCCTCCTTGAAGGTGACGAGGATGTAAGTGCCTTCCTCTTGGGGAACGGTGCCTTGTGAGGACCTGGGGCGCGGGGCTTTTTGCTCCTTCTCCTTGGCAACTCTGGCTAGATAGGACTTCCAATTGGTACCTCCGCGGACAGATATCTCTCGAGGGTCCGGTTGATGAGGGAAGAGTTTCCTGTTCAAGTTTTCTTCCATCGAGATGAGGGGAGAGAGACGCATTCGGAGACGTCGATGTGCGTCGGTCAGGATGGGTTCTCTGTCCTCACTATCGCCTGTCCTCTGGTTGCTCGGACTGGAAGAAGGACCGACGATGGAACCGTTCTGACGTGAGAACCCAGGTGTGGGAGGTGTCGACTTTACGGGGCCGATAGCATCCCAATCGTCCTGAATGGCCTGAAGAATGGTGCGTACAGACCTAGAAATGGTGTGAGAATGGGGGGGGGGGGCTGGAGAGCGAGAGGGTGTGCGGAAACCCACCTGATGAGATTGAGCTGAATGACCGATCTCCAGGCTGCCCTCTCCACTTTGAATTGAGAAGGACAGAAGGAGCGTTGAAAGTCTGCGGTCGGTTGCGGCAATCATGAGAAGGAGAAGGAGCGACGGAGAGTGTGGGCGCTCACTTCTGAGGGTCGTGCTCTTGCCGGACTCGGCTTGACCTTTAGTGTAGCAGAGTGAGCGCACGGGAGGTGCGTGGCGAGCGTGATAAGCTTACCCAGGAGTAGGATTTTTATCGCCTTCTTGCGCTTCTCGATGAGTTTCTTGGTTTCCAGCAGGCTCTCGTCTATCTCTCGGGAAACCCTGGCTGCCTCTGTCTGCTCGTGGACGCGTTTTACGCGCTCGTCCTCGGTCTCTTCTGGCGGGGGCGCAAGGGCCGCAGCGAAGGGGTCGTTGTTGCCCCAGCGGGGACCGGACACGGCCTTCATGGGGAGGAGGAGGAGGGAAACTCGTTGGCGACGGAAGGGAGGGAGGCAGGAGGGAGTTTTCAGCTTGTGAGCATCTTAAAGCCTGCTGCCGTTCCATCCCTCACAAATCTCTCTCTTTCCTCCCAGCGCCATCCCAGACGCCTGTTCCTGGTGCATCTTCTCTCCCATCAATCAAATTCAGAATAAAACACATTTTATTTTATTTTCCGTTTTTGAAATTTTCAGTCATTCTCACCTTCGTCGCAGGCGCTCATCTCCCTCATCTCCCCGCAAACCTTGTTGATTTCCACATACTCCCCCTTCACTCCTCTTTAAATTTCATCCACCAGATCCAAAGATCCCTCCCCCCCAGACATGCACCCCACCATTCGGGACTTTCCTGCTGAACTCGTCATCCACATCCTCGCTCATCTCGACCATGTCCACATTCTCAGATGTGCAGCTGTATGCTCCCTTTTTCGTTTCCCATCTCACGCAAAAACCCATCCCGACACCCCATGTAGGCTTGTAAATTCCTTAACGCCATCGTGTGGGACTCCCACAAACTTCGTTACAAGATCGAGCTTGCCTTTGACGGTCTCATAGACCTCCCCCAGTCGAAACCCTCTCCCACCTACGAGAAGCTTCAACTCCTTCTCAGCAGACGCGACGCCTGGCGCAAACTCGATTGGAAGCAGAAATTTCATGTCCCCATGTCCGGTTCTTGTCGCGCATATGAACTTGTCTCTGGTATCTTCGCCAAATCCTTGGGCGCAGGCGCAGGCGGCTCTCATCACTTTATCATGTCAAATCTCCCTTCTAGAAAACACCCCTCGTCCCACTTCATTGCCAGAGAGGACGTTGGCGTCTCCAGCAAGGACTTTGTTATTGACCCCACCCAAGATTTAATCGGTTACGTTTCAGAGTCTGTCCCTTCTTCTCCACCCAAGAACTTTTCTCGTCTCTGACCCGTCCCCATTTCTCAGAAATGGCCTTTTCCCTCAGAGCCAAATCCAAATTCATCTCATGACAATCTCTTCTCATAAACTCCACCCTGAGGCCGCCAACCCTGTGATAACCCACACGTGCAGCCTCCCGTTCGTGATGACAAACTCATTCGTCGCAATAGCGGAAGATGTTCTTGCCATCTTCTTCTGGATTGAAAACCCTGGTCTCATTATCTGGAACTGGAAATCAGGAAAACTGCTAGTCGTGAGCCTCATCGCCACATCAACTGAATGTATGCGCATTGACATCCTCCAAAGTACGTAATCGACTACGGTCGTCTGCCTCCAGGCATCTGGGATTTTTCATTCATCTCCAACCGCGCATTCATCCTCACAAGCCGCGACCTCGGTGGCTCAATTGAGATATACTCTTTCCGAGATCCACCGACCGAGTCCGTATTGACTCATGTCGCCTCCCTTCGTTTGCCCGCTCTTCTGCCAAGGATTACTCCTGCCCTGTTTTCCACCCACTCGGGACCGTTCACCAACCATGATTCACCCTCGGAGGCACTGAAGGAGAAACCGTTCGCCATTTCAAAGCACGCGAGAATCCACGCTATGTGTATTCAGTATCACATCGCTGGTGGAACCCTGGACAGAAGATTCCGTTTCTTTTTCTTCGTCAAGAACGACTTTTTTCTGAAATTTGTCGACGAGCACGAAAGGCAGAATGCCAACTTCCCAAGGATACTATTTTGGGAGGAATGGGGCGTTGACAACACAAGGTTTATGGCATACGGCATGCAGCCGAGATGGCTGAGGTTAGTACCCCGTTTCATGTCTTCACGGGCCTTTTTTTGTTTTGTTTTCTCTCCGTCCGTCTCCTTGGTTTCAATGCCCTTAGCGCGCGCGCGAACGCCTCCTAACACGGTTCCTTTTCCTTGTGGTAGGTATGTCCATGGGCTGAAGGTCGTATGTCCACCATATCCGTCCGATCGGAACAAGTGGGCATGCGTTTTGGAAGTGTTTGACTTCAACGTGCACCCCAAGAAACTACCTGAAGTTGACAATACCATCTGGAGCGCTGATCTCGCCCGGGCATCAGGCGGTGGAGTGAGCGTAGACGCAGAGGTAGACACAAGTCACGGACGGACGGATTTGAATTCCGAGAGATCGATTTCATCTTCCCCTTTGTCCTCATCCTCCAGTCCTCCGCCGACTCGACCCTCTACCCCTAGCTCGATGTCAACCATTGCCCACGAAGTCTCATTTACCGTTCATTCGGAACCCTCAATAATCCCCGCTTCAAGTATCTTCGTCAACGATGTTTTCTCAAAACTTCCCTATACCCACACTGTCAGGAAGGATCTGTGTGCGGCATACTCAGGATTCATGATCGATGACGAACGGATCGTCGGACTCAAGGTGAGCATCGTTTCTATTTTTTGCTCTTGGCGCGCGCTTCGTCGGGTGAACGTTCGCTACATTTACAGGCTTCGTCGGATGGAGAGATGGGGGATATAGACGTTTTTGCATTCTAAAATTTGGTTGACATTCTCTCAGACCTTCCCGGCTCTGCGCTGTTGGACGTGCGAATACGCAGTTCCTGCTGGCATATAGCGTCGTGTTGGGGACGAAGAGGGAGTATACAGATCCGATACTTGTATTCGATCGCTCCGTACGTATATACGCCCAATAAACTGATACCACACTTGTCAGCATCGATGAAAGGATCTCTATGGGATTCCGTACAACCAAGGACGCGTTCGACATCCGATGACCTGAATGTTATGACGGGTCTGGCACCTGTCCACACGGTGTTCAACATCCCTCGGCGGGGAACCCGGGGATAAACAGGAGACCGCGAGGGTCGACGGTGGCGTTCAAACTGTTCATAAGTCATGTCAATCCATCCGGGCCCAGAGTCCGAATTTCCATAATCACAAGGGCACGCAAAGCTTAACCCAAATTGACGCAATCCCGATAATAACTCCAGAGGAAAATTCCGTCGCGGGTCTGGATAAAAATGGGTTAGCGGTTTTTATCCCGTTCCGTTGTTCCACTGTTCCCTTGGATACTCAAACCGACGGTCCCAGAAGTCTGACATGAGGCGGGCGACGAGGGGGAGGCCGCGCGCTTGCTAAAGACGACTCCTCCGATCAACATTTTTGATGCGGCTCGGTCGAAAAACGAGGCACCGAGGGATTCTAGGAGGGGGAGGACCCGCACGCCATGTCACCGGCCAATCATGATCACCCCCCTGTCTTGGAGCCATGTGAAAGCGGTGACCGGTGACATTGCTCGTTCCCGCATCTCGGAAACAAACGCCGTAGAGATCGGGCGCTGGCTATCCCCAGGTCAAACGAATCACCGCTTCACTAGGTTTGAGGAGTGCGGGTGAACATTTGGTTTCGCGAGAAACATCACGATCGTGCACCTGGATTCCAAAAAGAGCTGATACACAAACCCACATACGTCGAGCGTAAAATCAAGGAAAGATCTCAACGTCCTACAACAGGTGATCCATGACCCCTTTCAGTGGCAGAAGATAGAGAATCCTCGTATTGGTACTCCCCACCTGGAACCCACGGATCGTTCGGTAAACCCGCAGCCCTCCATGCGAGGAACCCTCCAACAACATCTGTCGCGCTCCTTAACCCAATCAAGTGTAGCGACCGAGCAGCAAGACTGGACGCATTGCCGTCGTGGCTCACCAGGATCACCCTCACATCGAACCTATTCACCACCGCACTAGGACCCAACCTGCCGTGACTACGGGGATCAAGTTTCCACTCCAGCTCGTTCCGGTCGATAACGATCGACCCAGGGATGATCCCAAACTCGCGTCGTTGGTTTTCGGATCGGATGTCGATCAGGAATATGGGTGGAGCCATCTCATCCGCGCGGGTCACCTCGTCGTATGCCTCGTCCGGAGTCATCCTCTCCAGCTTAGCCCTCGTGTGTGAGAGAAGCTGCGTGACCGATATAGAACCAGGGGGAGGGACCAGGGGCTCCATGAGATTGCCCACGGCTTTTTTGACAACGTCTCTGAGCGCAAGCTCGTCATAGGATGAACCGCCCAACCCGTAGACTCCGGCATCCCAGAGAAGCGCTTGTTCAGGCGTGATTGTCGTTTGTTCAACTATCGGTATTGATGTAGACCTCGGCGTGGTACTCATCGTAGGGATGACGCCTGTATTTCTCGGGATGACGGCAGTGGTGGGGTGTAGATATTCCGGCCCTTGCATCCGGACATCGTAGTCGACGTTCTCCACAGTCCTCCCCAGGAACTTGGATCTCGTGAGCAGAATCGCTCTATGAACGAACACTGGGGAGGATCCAACGATAACCAACTTGGTGGGTGGTGAATTTCTTCTTCGTGACCCTGAACCCGTCATGAAACTCTGACTTGGGGCACTGTGGCTGCGATAGCTCTGACTGTGCCCACTCCTGGTCGTGCCCCGATTGGAGTGTGAGGGAGCGCTACTGGATGTGGTCAGGGCGAAGAGAAATCCGCCTTGCCGTTGGCTCCCGGGGGATGTGGCGGTGGTGGGAGATGGGATGTAACCGGTGTTCAGCAAAACGCGAATCTCACCCGCGACAGTGCGCAAGAATTGGTCGTCCCGAGATCTGTTGAGAGTAAAGACGACACCGACTTTTGAACCATCCACGAGTTCTGCTTTCCTGATCGCCCTCGCCGCAATGCTGCGGGCAACTTGAAGACGGACGTCTTCGATGGTCCTCTGTGGCAGGTGATCCTCTGTCGGAGAGCGATTGTTTTGGTGATGTAGTGAATGAAGAGGGGGAGGGGAAGATGGGGAGTCAGGCTCAACGTGGTGATAATCATCCTGGTGGTGAGAGGGAGTTTGGTGGCTATGGCTCGACGCGGGTCTAGGTGGACGGATAGTCGAAGGTGATTGTGCGAATTCTGTCTGGTCTTCGAGCTGGCGGTGACGGTACGGGCCATAAGAACGAGGCGACTCCGTCTCGGAACGAAAGGTAGATGGGGAGAGAACACCATGCTCCTCAGGTTGAGTATAGACGCGATGTACGCGTGCTACAGAGGGAGAACGAGTTGTAGATGGTGTACTAGGTTCGGCGTACCCCTCGGGATAAACGGCATCGGTCGAACGAGAGGAAGAAGGCGGCGAGGGGGGTCGGGCGGTAGACCGCGACCGCGGCCTGCTAGTCTCGGCACCCAGGTACTGTCCAGGGATAACTGGAGGAGGGCTCTGAGCGTCGAGCTGCATCTGGTTAAGAGAAATGGCTAGATTCCGAAGCTGCAGCTGGTCATTGTCGACGACGGCCTGGACCGGGCTCCTGTGCCATTGGTGCTTTTCGCGGGTCGGAGGGTGAGGTGTGGTAGGCGTGGGGAGAGCGGTGTTTATGGCAGAAAGGACATTGGTGAGATTCCTGACGACCTGGGAAGCGGAGGTGAAGTTTGAGATCTCTGAGCCCGGTCCTCCCACTCCAGGAGGACTGTGGGATCGAGTGGGGGATGCGGACATTCGCTTAACTTTCTTCAATCGAATCGACATCTTTCGTTTGCCAGCTCTCTGGTCGTGTCGATACGTCTGAAGCTGCAGGATCGTCAAACAAGTGTTTTATTATCCAGCATTTCGTCCAGGCGCCCTTTCATACCATATATTCACTAGTCATTCGCGGCCTTATCACCCACATCGTGATCTCATCAGCGAGGACGCATATAGTGCACTCGTGATCATCGCAGACTCCGCCACTGCATGATTCACTCTTCTATTCCAATGCCCGGTCGAAATCGCGGCTCTCTTATCTTTCTATCAACGATTATATACCTTCCGCTGATGGCGAGCCTGCAAATTCGCAGAGCCCTCGCTTCTCTTCCCCCCGAACCACTCACTAGTTGGCCATGTCCTCGGATCCTACCACAGGCGATGAGAAAGGCGTTGCGGTCGCCGCCGACGAGGTCGAACTCGCCAGGATGGGCTATAAGCAGGAGCTCAAGTTCGTCTGCGCCTCTGTGGGGTAACGCCGTGTTCTAACATTTTCCTTTTCTCAGACGAGAGCTCAGTCTCGTGCAGGTTCAATGGCTTCGAATCTTGTAGAAGCTCGTTGTTCACATCCTGTTCTTTAGAACTTCGGTGTATCGTTCTCCATTATCAGCATCATGACCGGTATCCCTTCGCTGTTCCTCTACGGTTTGGTTCGTTTCCCCGCATGTCTTGGGCCGCCCAAAACTCACTGACACTTTCTCTCAGAACACCGGAGGCCCCGTGGTCATGGTTTGGGGTTTTCTGGTAGTCGCGTGTACGTGAAACTCTATCCCCCGCGTTCATGGGAACACTCAACTCGCAGCTGCAGTCTTCACGATGGCTGTTGGTTTAGCCATGGCAGGTTCGTAGCCTAATAAGGGCTCAGTTCTCCCACCACTGCTAACATTTTTCAGAGGTCTGTAGCGCCCACCCAACCAGCGGTGGCCTGTATTTCTGGGCGGCTATGCTTTCAACTCCCAAGAGGGCACCGTTCGCTTCGTGGATCTGTGGTTGGTTTAATCTTCTCGGTCAGGTCGCTGTGACCACCGGAATAAGGTCATTCCTTTCCCAAATTCTTCTAGGTGTCATGCAGCGCTGATACAATCAATTCCATAGTTTTGGATGCGCAACCTTCATCTCCACTGCTGCTACTATTAACACCAGTTTCGTGCCAAATGAGAATACGACGATTGGTGTGTACGCTGCCGTCTTGGTCACCCAAGGTACGTCTTGGTGGATGTGCCTCTTTTGATCATTAGTCACGCACTGGCCGGGCAAATCTGTAGGCTTGATCAACACTTTTGGAGTTCATCTCTTGAGATACCTCAACAACATTTCTATCTGGTGGCACGCCATTGGGACTTTCGTCGTGGTCATTTCCATTCTCGCCGCTGCCCCTAAACTTCAGTCAGGAAGCTTTGTGTTCACCCAGTTTTTGGACAACACCGGAGATCCTGGTTGGAGTGTCCGCACAAGCAAAGGATATGTCGTTATGATCGGTATCCTTATGGCTCAATACACCCTCACAGGCTTCGATGCCAGCGCACACGTACGAGAATTTTGTCACAATCCCCCTCGTTGGAGACTGAACCCTGGGTGCAGATGACGGAGGAAACCCATAATGCCGCCATGTCCGGATCCATCGGCATTGTCATGGCCATCGGTGTCTCCGCGGTTCTGGGGTGGTTCCTCATCCTTGGGTTGTTGTTTTCGGTTCAAGATCTTGCCACTACGCTCGACTCCCCAACCGGCCAGCCGGTAACCCAGATCTTCCTTGATACGGTAGGCCCCAAAGGTGCCATCGTTCTGATGGTGATCGTCATCGGGTGCATGTACTTCTGCGGGTGGGCCACCCCCACCTCCACGCGACTTTGTAGCGGCTAATAGTCCACATCGTGCTAGCGTGTTTTCTATCACATCCAACTCCCGTATGATGTACGCCTTTGCTCGTGATGGAGGGATCCCGGGACACAAGTTCTTCCACAAGGTGGACCCAAAAACCAAGTCACCCATAAGGACAGTTTGGCTTGCTTGCACATTATCCTTCATCCTTGGACTCCCAAGTTTGGGGAGTAGTGTTGCGTTCGCTGCGGCAACTAGGTACGGAATGAGTCTCCTCAACCCTCGTTGGTTCCTGACAGTCCCCGGTTATATAGTATCGCAACTATAGGATTGTACATCTCGTACGGAATCCCAATTGCCCTCCGACTCTGGAACCGTAAGAACTTTGAGAGAGGGCCCTTTCATCTCGGAAAATTCTCTTATCCAGTTGCGACAATTGCCGTGCTGTGGATATGCCTCATCTCGATCGTCTTCATCCTGCCTCAAGCCAACCCTGTTGATTCGCAAACACTCAACTACGCGATCGTTGCTGTCGGTATAGTTGTGTTGTACTCGGTCGCGTTTTGGCTTGTTTCGGCTAGGAAGTGGTTCAAGGGGCCGATTAAGCAAATTGAAGGTAAGGTAGGATTTCGAGTTTATGATCCAGTGGCGGCTTACTTGTTCCACCCCGCAGCTGAAGCAAGGGAGGTTGACGTTATGGACCCTGCTAACGCCGATAGGATTGAAGACTAGATCATACTGTGGCCTTTGTATTCGTGGATTTTGTGCTGCTCTCTCACGCATATACACTGCCTTTTGGTGCCTCCTGAGGAACATAAAACTTGGATGTATTACAGGTTCAAGGCTGATCTCAATTCCCCATGTCAACCTGATCGCTGTCAAGGATACAGGAACGCGTTTGGTTCGCTAGCGGCCCGAGCGGGAACGACTCCCCTCATTGATTATACATATCGTTTGCAATGCTCCACGAAACAATGGTCGAGGATCACGACTCCTCAAATCTTCCAAGCCGGCTTAACATATCGGAGTGTAAATTATAGGCCCTACACTTCGTGCCTGTGAAATCAAACAGCGGTAGGTCTTCTGAAACTCATATAACACAGGATCACCGCTCGCGGCCATTCAATGCTACAAACCTCCTTGAAAAACCAGTCCCAACCAGCAGTCTCACGAAGAGCAAGAACGGGTGCACAAAATCTCTCCCACATATGATTGAGCATTATCCTCCTACAGGATGGACGTTAACTCGCGAAAAAATCGAACGAACATTTCTGCAAAAACGTTTTCCGAACATTGTCCCCTCATGAGGTGGAAGCCAATCACGATTGTAATTGCTCAAGCGCTCGATTATATGGGAGCCACAGCACGAGTTTCTTGGGTATACCAAAACATCCGATAACGTAGGGTCCGAGCCAACCGAAGACGGGGGGGGGGACCTGGTGATGTTGCGAACGCAATGTTCGCATGCGCTGCTACCACGGGCCTAGTATTTCGTCGGTGCGCCCCTTCACACAACTCTCTCGTGATGGGCGACCTTTTCGCCCACATCTTGATCTAATCAGCGATGGCGCATATAGCACACCCACTCACCTATCCTAATTCCCGGTCGAAATTGTGGCCCTCTTATCTTCCCATCAACAATTGTATACCCTCTACTGAATGACAAACCTGACCGGAAAATTTGCAGAGTCCCTCACTCCACTTCCCCCAGAACCACCTACCTGACCGTTGTGGTCATGTGTTTGAGCCCCGCCACTGCGGTCACCGCTGACGAGGTCGAACTCGCCAGGATGGGATATAAGCAGGAGCTCAAGTTCGTCTATATTTCTGTGGGATGATGTCGTGTGCTTACATTTACCCTCAGACGAGAGCTCGGTCTCGTGCAGGTACAATAACTTCGAATACTCGTAGAAGCTCTGTTCACATCCCTCC
>Ga0307517_10000463_pt1 | contig 69565 bp, 59 predicted proteins | sample 23_EM_MG_FD_194515 | JGI IMG/M metagenome (GOLD analysis project Ga0307517, IMG submission 194515) | Populus trichocarpa ectomycorrhiza microbial communities from riparian zone in the Pacific Northwest, United States - 23_EM | ecosystem: Host-associated > Plants > Roots > Unclassified | place... | reverse complement strand
GCTTCGAAGGCGGTCAGATGCCGCTGCAGCGTCGTCTGCCGAAGCGCGGTTTCAAGTCGCACCTGCTGCAGTTCAACGCCGAGGTGAGCCTGACCGATCTCGAGCGCCTGGGCGCGCCGGAAGTCGATCTGCTGACGCTGAAGCAAGCCGGTCTGGTCAGCCAGCTGATCAAGGTCGTCAAGGTGATCAAGTCGGGCGAACTGAAGGCCAAGGTCGTGCTCAAGGGCATCGCTGCAACCGCCGGCGCGAAGGCGGCGATCGAAGCGGCCGGCGGCTCGGTCGCCTGAGCGGCTTGAATCAGGGCTGAACCTTCCCACATCGGATCACAGTGGCAACCAATTCGAATCAGCTGGCCAAGAGCGGCACGTTCGGCGACCTGCGTCGCCGCTTGACGTTCCTGTTGCTCGCCCTCGTGGTTTACCGCGTCGGCGCGCACATCCCTGTGCCTGGCATCGACCCGAACCAGCTGGCCCAGCTCTTCAAGAGCCAGGCTGGCGGCATCCTGAGCCTGTTCAACATGTTCTCGGGTGGCGCGCTGTCGCGCTTCACGGTGTTCGCGCTGGGAATCATGCCGTACATCTCGGCGTCGATCATCATGCAGCTGATGACCTACGTGGTGCCGACGCTCGAAGCGCTGAAGAAGGAAGGCGAATCGGGCCGTCGCAAGATCACGCAGTACACACGGTATGGCACCTTGGGTCTGGCGCTGTTCCAGGCGCTCGCGATCGCGACCGCGCTCGAAGGCTCGCCGGGTCTTGTGATCACGCCGGGCTTCGGCTTCCGCATGACGGCGGTCGTGAGTCTGGTCGCCGGCACGATGTTCCTGATGTGGCTGGGTGAGCAGATCACCGAGCGCGGCCTGGGCAACGGCATCTCGATCCTGATCTTCGGCGGCATCGCCGCCGGTCTGCCGGGCGCGCTGGGCCAGTTCGCCACGCTCGTCGGCCAGGGCTCGATGAGCATCGTCGCGGCGCTGTTCGTCGCGGCACTGGTCGTCGCGGTGACTTTCGCGGTCGTGTTCGTCGAACGCGGCCAGCGCAAGATCCTCGTGAACTACGCGAAGCGCCAGGTTGGCAACAAGGTCTACGGCGGCCAGTCGTCACACCTGCCGCTGAAGCTGAACATGTCGGGCGTGATCCCGCCGATCTTTGCCTCCAGCATCATCCTGCTGCCGGCCACAGCGGTGGGCTGGTTCGCGACCGGCGAGAGCTTCCGCTGGCTGAAGGACGTGGCCGATCTGCTGCGCCCGGGCCAGCCGATCTACGTGATGCTGTATGCCGCCGCGATCGTGTTCTTCTGCTTCTTCTACACGGCGCTGGTGTTCAACAGCCGCGAGACCGCCGACAACCTGAAGAAGAGCGGCGCGTTCATTCCGGGCATTCGCCCGGGTGACCAGACGGCGCGCCACATCGACAAGATTCTCTCGAGGCTCACGCTGGCTGGCGCGATCTACATCACGCTGGTCTGCCTGCTGCCCGAGTTCCTGGTGATCAAGTACAACGTGCCGTTCAATTTCGGCGGCACCTCGCTCCTCATCATCGTCGTCGTGACGATGGACTTCTGGGCCCAGGTCCAAAGTTATGTGATGAGCCAGCAGTATGAGTCTCTGCTCAAGAAGGCCAACTTCAAGGCGAGCTAAGGACTACATGGCCAAAGACGATGTGATTCAAATGCAGGGCGAGATTCTCGAGAATCTGCCCAATGCAACGTTCAGAGTGAAGCTGGAAAACGGGCACGTCGTGCTCGGCCACATCTCCGGCAAGATGCGCATGCACTACATCCGCATCCTGCCCGGCGACAAGGTCACGGTTGAGTTGACGCCCTACGATTTGAGCCGCGCTCGCATCGTGTTCCGGGCCAAGTAAGAAGGTTTAGGAGAAGAGAATGAAAGTCGCAGCATCGGTCAAGAAAATGTGCCGCAATTGCAAGGTGATCCGTCGCAAGGGCGTCGTGCGCGTCATTTGCACCGACCCGCGTCACAAGCAGCGTCAAGGTTAAGAGAGAACGAACATGGCACGTATTGCTGGTATCAACATTCCGCCGCACAAGCACACCGAAATCGGTCTGACTTCGATCTACGGCATCGGCCGCACCACGGCGCAGAAGATCTGCACCAAGAGTGGCGTTCCGTTCGACCGCAAGGTCAAGGACCTGACCGACGCCGATCTGGAGAAGATCCGCGAAGAAATCGGCCGCATGACGATCGAAGGCGACCTGCGTCGCGAAATGTCGATCAACATCAAGCGCCTGATGGACCTGGGTTGTTATCGTGGCTTCCGCCATCGCCGTGGCCTGCCGGTTCGCGGCCAGCGCACCAAGACGAATGCACGCACCCGCAAGGGCCCGCGCAAGTCCGGCGTCGTGAAGAAGTGATCTGACGCAAGTCGTCGCATCGCATCTACAGATTGAGTAAAGGTCAACATGGCTAAGTCACCCGTCAACACCGCCGCCCAGCGCGTGCGCAAGAAAGTCCGCAAGAACGTTGCGGACGGTGTCGCGCACGTTCACGCGTCGTTCAACAACACGATCATCACGATCACCGATCGTCAGGGCGGCGCGCTGTCCTGGGCATCGAGCGGTGGCCAGGGCTTCAAGGGCTCGCGCAAGAGCACGCCGTTCGCTGCGCAGGTCGCGGCCGAAGTGGCGGGCCGCGCGGCTCAAGACCAGGGCATCAAGAACCTCGACGTGCGGATCAAAGGCCCAGGCCCGGGCCGCGAGTCGTCGGTGCGCGCGCTGGCCTCGCTCGGCATCCGCATCAATTCGATCTCCGACGTGACGCCGGTGCCGCACAACGGCTGCCGTCCGCAGAAGCGCCGTCGCATCTGAGTTCGACTGTTTTCGTCGTCGGCGAGGCCCTGGTGGCGTCGCCGACTTTTTCGCTTCTGTCGATCGAAGGACCTGACGGAAGCTGAAGCCCACCGTCTGAGCGCACACAACAACACTCGCCAGACTCGCGCAAGCCGCCATCGGCCTGCGTCAGATTGAACAAAGGACATCAACGTGGCACGTTACCTCGGCCCCAAGGGCAAACTCTCCCGCCGTGAAGGCACCGACCTGTTCCTGAAGAGCGCGCGCCGCCCGATCGGTGACAAGGTCAAGTTCGACAGCAAGCCGGGCCAGCACGGCCGCACCTCCGGCACCCGCACCTCCGACTTCGGCCTGCAGCTGCGCGAGAAGCAGAAGGTCAAGCGCATGTACGGCATCCTGGAGCGTCAGTTCCGTCGCTACTTCGCCGAGGCCGAGCGCCGCAAGGGCAACACCGGCGCGAACCTGCTGATGCTGCTCGAGTCGCGCCTGGACAACGTCGTCTACCGCATGGGCTTCGGCTCGACCCGCGCCGAAGCGCGCCAGCTCGTGTCGCACAAGGGCATCACGGTGAACGGCGAAGTCGTCAACATCGCGTCGTTCCTGGTGAAGGCCGGCGACACCGTCGCGGTGCGCGAGAAAGCCAAGAAGCAACTGCGCATCACCGACGCGGTGAAGTTGGCCGAAGGCCAGGGCATGCCGAACTGGGTCACCGTGGACGCGAGCAAGCTCGAAGGCATCTTCAAGAAGACGCCGGACCGCGACGAATTCGGCGCCGACATCAAGGAAGCGCTGATCGTCGAACTGTATTCGCGTTAAGCGGACTTGATGGAGAGCAGGGTACCGGCATTCGCCGAACCCCCTGCTTGGCTACTGGGTCGCTGTGCTTTGCCGGGCACACAGCGACAGATCTCTTGCCCGGCGCTGTGTCTGTCAGCCTTATCGGTGTAACGAGCCGAGGGTATTGAGACGTACAGGACTTCAATGCAAACCAATCTGCTGAAACCCAAAGCCATCAATGTGGAGCCGCTCGGCGGCAATCGCGCCAAGGTCACGCTCGAGCCGTTCGAGCGCGGCTACGGCCACACGCTGGGCAACGCGCTGCGCCGCGTGCTGCTGTCGTCGATGGTCGGCTACGCGCCCACCGAAGTCACGATCGCCGGCGTGCTGCACGAGTACTCGGCCATCGACGGCGTGCAGGAAGACGTGGTTCACATCATGCTGAACCTCAAGGGCGTGGTGTTCCGCCTGCACAACCGCGATGAAGTGACGCTCGTGCTGCGCAAGGAAGGCGAAGGCCCGGTCACGGCCGGCGACATCCAGACCCCGCACGACGTCGAGATCATCAACCCCGAGCACGTCATCGCGCACCTGTCGCACGGCGGCAAGCTCGACATGCAGATCAAGGTCGAGAAGGGCCGCGGCTACGTGCCGGGCACGATGCGCCGCTACGGCGACGAGCCGACCAAGTCGATCGGCCGCATCGTTCTCGACGCTTCGTTCTCGCCGGTCGCTCGCGTGAGCTACACGGTCGAAAGCGCGCGCGTCGAGCAGCGCACCGACCTCGACAAGCTGGTGATGGAGATCAACACCAACGGCGCGATCACGCCCGAGGAAGCGATCCGCAATTCAGCCAAGATCCTGGTCGAGCAGCTGATGGTGTTCGCTCAGCTCGAAGGCGAGGCGATCACTGGTTTCGCCGAGGCTCCGAGCCCGCGCAACACGCAGTTCGACCCGATCCTGCTGCGCCCGGTCGACGAGCTCGAGCTGACGGTGCGTTCGGCGAACTGCTTGAAGGCCGAGAACATCTACTACATCGGCGACCTGATCCAGCGCACCGAGACCGAGCTGCTGAAGACCCCGAACCTGGGTCGCAAGTCGCTCAACGAAATCAAGGAAGTGCTGGCTTCGCGCGGGCTCACGCTCGGCGCGCGGCTGGAGAACTGGCCCCCGCAGGGCCTGGACAAGCGATAAACCGCTTCGCTCCAGAAGGAAAGACGGCCTGAAGGCCGTCATCGGATGACAAGCACGCTCTGGCGTGCTTGATCGTGCAAACCCCGGTACCTGATACGGCCGGAGTTCAATAAGTTAGTCAGAAAGGAAAAGCACCATGCGTCACCGTCACGGACTTCGCAAACTCAACCGCACCAGCGAGCACCGCCAGGCGATGCTGCGCAACATGTGCAATTCGCTGCTGCAACACGAAGCGATCAAGACCACGGTCCCGAAGGCCAAGGAACTGCGCCGCGTCGTCGAGCCGCTGATCACGCTCGCCAAGGAAGCCACGCTGGCGAACCGCCGCCTCGCGTTCAACCGCCTGCGCGACCGCGACATCGTCACCAAGCTGTTCAACGAACTGGGCCCGCGCTACAAGGCGCGCCCAGGCGGCTACACGCGCATCCTGAAGATGGGCTTCCGCGTCGGCGACAACGCGCCGATGGCCTTCGTCGAGCTGGTGGATCGTCCGGAGCCCGCGGCAACCGAAGCCAAGGCCGACGAGTAATCCGTCGCGACATTGCACCCCAAGGGCCGGCTTTTGCTGGCCCTTTCCATTGAGGGATGCGGCAAACTCCGCGCACCGTCAAGGTCATCCCGTCAGCGCTAACCTTCAGACCATGCGCATCCACTCCCTGTTCACGCTCTGGTTGCGGCTCCTCGCCGTGGCGCTGATGTTCGCCGGCATGATGCCGGCGGCGCGCGCTGCCGACGAATTCCTCGATCCCGAGGTCGCATTCAAGCTCAGTGCCCGCACCGTCGACGATCGCATCGTCGAGGTCACCGTCACCGCGGTCCCGGGCTACTACCTGTACCGCGAGCAGTTCAAGTTCGAAGCGCCCGGCGCAACCCTCGGCACCCCGGTGATGCCCGAAGGCAAGACCAAGTTCGACGAGACCTTCCAGAAGAACGTCGAGACCTACCGCGATGCGGTTCGCATCACGATCCCGGTGCAGCAGGCCCCGGCCCGGTTCCGGCTGCTGGTGACCAACCAAGGCTGCGCCGACAAGGGCTTGTGCTATCCGCCGATGCAGCGCGGCATCGATGTCGGGCTGAAAGGCTTCGGCGGCGATGGCAGCGCCCGTGCCCTGACCGTCGATGAGACGCTGCAAACGGCCTCGTCGTCCGCGCAGACGGCGGACTCGCGCGCCGGGGCTCCCACGCCATCCGCCGCCGGCAACGACAGGCTCGACAGCGCGCTGCGCGACGGCAAGTTCTGGCCGGTGGTCGGTGTGTTCCTGATTGCCGGCGTGCTGCTCTCGCTCACGCCCTGCGTGCTGCCGATGTTGCCGATCCTGTCGTCCATCATCGTCGGCGAGGGTTCGAGGGTGTCGCGCTGGCGCGGTTTCGCGCTGGCGGTGAGCTATTCGCTCGGCATGGCGCTGGTCTACACCGCGCTCGGCGTCGCCGCCGGGCTGGCCGGCGCCGGGTTGGCGGCTGCGCTGCAGAATCCGTGGGTGCTCGGTGCGTTCGCACTCGGTTTGGTGGCGCTGGCGATGTCGATGTTCGGCGTCTACGAGCTGCAGTTGCCGGCCGGATTCACCGGGCGGATGACGGGTGTGTCGCAGCGCCTGCCGGCCGGGCGCTTCGTTCCGGTGTTCGTGATGGGGGGCTTGTCGGCGCTGATCGTCAGCCCGTGCGTGGCCGCGCCGCTCGCCGGCGCACTCGTCTACCTGAGCCAGACCGGCGATGTGCTGCTCGGCGGGTCGGCACTGTTCTCGCTGGCGGCCGGGATGAGCGTGCCGCTGCTGCTGGTGGGCGCGTCGGCCGGAGCGCTGCTGCCGCGCACCGGTGCGTGGATGAACGAGGTCAAGCGCCTGTTCGGCATGCTGCTGCTGGGTGTCGCCCTGTGGACCGTGCAATCGGTGCTGCCGGCCGCGCTGACGCTGGCGCTGTGGGGTGCGCTGCTGATCAGCGTCGCGGTGTCGCTGGTGTCGCAGACCCATGGGCATCAGCATGGCGGCTGGTCGCGCAGTCTGTGGCGCCGCTGCGCTGCGGCCGTGATCGGCGTGCTCGGCATGCTGCAACTGGCCGGTGCGGTGTCCGGGGGCAGCGACCCGCTGCAGCCGCTCAGCCACCTCTCGCGGCGTGCCGAGCCGGGGGGGGCGACGGCGCCGCTGTTCACCACCTTGCGCAACGTCGCCGAGCTCGACAACGCGCTGCGCACTGTCGGCCGGCCCGTCATGCTCGATTTCTACGCGGACTGGTGTGTCTCGTGCAAGGAAATGGAGCGCTTCACGTTCAGCGATCCCGCGGTCCAGCGCAAGCTGGCCGGCGCGATGCTGCTCAAGGCCGACGTCACCGCCAACAACGCGCAAGACCGCGAGCTGCTCAAGCGCTTCGGCCTGTTCGGACCGCCGGGCACGATCTTTTTCGATGCGTCCGGCCGCGAAGTGGCGGGCGCGCGCATCGTCGGTTTCCAAAACAGCGCACAGTTCCTGAAGACATTGCAGTCCGCCGGACTCTGACATCCGGTTCGCTTGTGCTATAGTCGCAGGCTCAGTCGCGAGGTGGAGCAGTCTGGTAGCTCGTTGGGCTCATAACCCAAAGGTCGCAGGTTCAAATCCTGCCCTCGCAACCAAAATTCCCGAACAAAAACAATAAATTAAGTGTTGATTTCCCCATCGGTTGACCGGAACGGCCAATCGATGAAGGAAAACGAAAGCGGCCAACGGATGAAGGAAGTGCCTCATCCGAGCGTGGGCAAAGTGCAAAGAGAGCGAGTCATTGACTCGCTCTTTCTTTTCCAGCGCCGAATCGCGGTCATCCACCGGTCGAGACGCAGTCGCTAGTTGCCGAGTGCTGCGTCTACGTCGCATTCCACGGGACCCGTAGGTTCACCCATCCATCGCAGCTTGGCGTGTCGCACGCTCAGCCACCGGGCTCCGAAGAGCATCCTTCCGTAGCGCTCCATGTCTAACGTGGCATCGACTTCGACCTCGTCTCCCCGTAGATGCGCTCGTCGTCCTGGGCCACCGTGACCAGCCCTCTGAACTCGACACTGATGTCATCGGTGCTCTCGACATCGAACTCACGCCACAGCGGCAACTCAAGGTCTGCCATTGGGAATGTTGCGTTCGTCATCGCAACCTGGAAGTTGACCTCGTCGTTCAGCTGGGCTTGCTTATCGACGAACTCCCGCAGGGCTATGAGATTGCAGCACTTCCGTGGCGCGTGCAGGGCCTCGATGATTGCTTCACGCGACAGGGCGGCGTCATGACCGAGTTCAGTGGCTCGCTGCTCCAGCCTCTCGGTGTCGATGACGATGTCCTGGGCTTCATCTAGCCCCGGTTCTTCACCTGAGGTTTGGTATGACGCGATGTAGCACCGCGCATCCTGGGAGGCAAGCCGCCGTCGGGATGCGCAACCGGCCGGACCATGCGGAATCGAGCAAATCGTGGCCACGCGTTGGCGAAAAGACGTCGACCGTGGCCAAGGTACGACGGAAAAACGGGGGCCATGGCCAGCCAACCGCGGAATCACGCGATTGCGGCGCGGCTACGCGGAATCGCCGCCCCTTGAGAGACAAGCGCGGTGACACCGATGCCGCTCCGCGGCTCAACAGCATTGCGCCCCCTGGGACCGCGCTGAGTGGAGAATCCGTGAAAAAGGGAGGGAGGTGCCACGTGCCAGAGAAGAGAACGTTGCCGAAGCGGCTGTACAAGTACCGGTCGTTCAGCGCTGCGACCATGGACTTGCTCGTCGCAGACCGCGTCTACTTTGCCGACCCAAGCACGTTCAACGACCCCCTCGATACGCGTCCGACGGTAGAGGCCGACCTCCAAGTGCCTCAGTTGGAGGCGGCGCTCCAGCGCCTCGTAGAGACGCGTGTGTCTGCGGAGATGAGGGCGGCGGCAAGGACCATTCAGTACAAAGGTCCGAAGACCCTGGACCACATCGACCGGCATAGCCAACTTCAGGCCGGGCAGCTCTTGGTGGACATCGCGAACAACGCCAATCATCCCGAGTACGAAGAGGCACCACCGGGACCACAGCTTTCCCTTTTGGCTTTGCACGTCGAATCGGAACTCCTCCGCCGATACGACAAGGGCATCCTGTCGCTTGCCGAGAGGCATTCTTGCCCCTTGATGTGGAGCCACTACGGCGACCAGCACAACGGGCTTTGCATCGGATACTCCGTCCCGGCGGATGCTGCGGAGAGCCTGCACAAGGTGCGCTACGGCGGTAGCAGGGCGGTGAAGGCTAGCCTGGTCGCGCAGATGCTCGCGGGCCACGAGCAAGCGAAGCAAGACGTCGACGCCGCCGTACTCTTGCGCAAGGCGTTCGACTGGCGCTACGAGCGAGAGTGGCGCCTCATCGGCACACGAGGCATTGCGAGTTCGCCTCTCGAGTTGGAGGAGGTCATCTTCGGAATCCGGTGCACCTCGTCGGTCAAGCATGCCGTCGCGAAGGCACTGGCTGGGCGTGGGCGTGCGGTGCGGCTCTACGAGATGAGTGAGGTTCGCGGAACGTTCAAGCTCGTACGGCGCCCTGTCGATGAGGATGAACTCGGGGCAACGTTGCCGATTCGAGCAAGGTCCGCGCTTGAGGGATTCGAGGCAATTCCCGACGAGTGACCCTTCGCCGCTCGAGCAGCTGGGTGGTTTGCCGCGAAGTGACTGCAGTCGAGTCCTGTTCGCGTCCAAGTACCGGAACTCCGGCCAGGCTTCAAGAAGAGTGCTGCGGCCATGGCCATCGCAACCGGCAGACGTGACGGGCGTGACCAAGGCTGCGCGGAATTATTTCGCCCGCGGCCACACAAAAGAGGAAAGTCATCGACCGGGGCCCGCGCAAGCGAAGAACGCAACGGCGTCGCCTGCCATGCCTGTCACCCGTACGTATCCCCCTGCACGCGTTCTGCGCCTTCTGCCACCTTCTTCAATACGCTGTCCAAAGCCCGCACTCTCGCTGGGTTCTGGCTAAACGCAACGAGTCGAGCTTCCCGCTGGAGTGCCTTTGCTCCAACGGTAGCCCCGCGCTCTTGCAGTGCCGCAGCAGCTTTTGTGTAGGCCACGACAGCGTCCTCGTGCCGCTGATTCCATTCGGCTACACGTCGCTCGGTGCATCTCGCCACGAGCCTGCCCACCGCGACAGGAAACTTCGCTCTGGCCACGCGCGGGTTCAGACCAATCCGAGCGCAGACCGTCTGGACCGTGGGAGCATCGGTCTCCTTCGCGGCCTCGTCCAGAGTGGCGAGGATGTCATGGTCTGACATCACGACTCGGACGTAGCTGCGGTCGGTGAGCTTCGCCTGAACCCCAAACTCGTCCTCGTTGTCGCCAACCCGCTCGTACCTCCCAGCTAGCAAGGCCACGAGTTCCGCATTTGCACGAAGGCAAAGCTGCACAAGTTGGGACAGGCTGGGGCGGTTGACGCCTCTGACCCAAGTCGATACTGAGCCGCGCGACAAACCCGCATCCACGGCCGCGTTTGCGACGCGCGAGCCGTAGACCTCTCGCACGAGCTCCCCAATCCCAGCCTGAAGCGACGCCAAGTTGATGCCCGCACACTGTGCATCGGAGAGCGCGAGCATCTTCCCGACATGCTCAGCGACGCGGACAGCTTCGATGGGCGCCGGAATCGCTGCATCGGTGAGACAGCGAAATCCGATGCTTCCGCACGCGGAGCAGACGGACCGGAATGCCGGACGCCGATTGACTGGGAGGCGTTCCTCCTTGGGTGCCCCACATTCCGCTGCTGCACGAAGAAGTACCCGATGCTTCGGACATGCCGTCACGCACTGGACCTCCCACAGCAGGCGGCCGTGTGTCGGGTCCTCCGTTTCCGCCACGCACTCCGGGCAGTACGCGGTGTCGCGGTATCTGGCGAAATGAGCCGCGGGGAAGAGCCCCGCGAAGCGGTGCAGAGTCGAGTGCCCAAGCGGCGTCAAGGTAGCTTTCTCGAGTCGCTCGGTGAGTTGGGTTCCGGACTTCCCCGAACCATGCACATCCCAATGCCTCAGGAGGGTTGCATAGTCGAATCCAATGCCATGCACTGGATATCTTTCCAACAGTACCTCCACCAGCCGCCGTGGCCTGAGGTTGTGCGCATAGGAGAGGCGCTCGACGTAGCTCCGAAGCGACTCCACCTCGGCAGAACCGTCGCAGGCCAGCGGTAGTCCATAGAACAACGTTCGCTCAGACATTTGCCGGCTCCATGCGACGCGACAGCTCCGCGAGCGTTTTCTCGTCCCAGAGGCAATCACCGTGCAGCGCATCGCGGACCTTGGCCTCGCCCGCTTCAATCTCTTTGCGGATGAGTTCACGAAGCTTGTTCGCCTTAACGGCCTTGCGCAGAAAGATGGGGTCCCACTTTCCACCGTTGCGCAGCTGCATGGCGGATGCGTCGAGCATCAGGCTCTTGAGCAAGCCGACGCAGCCCAGCGAGACTTCGAGCAGGGCATCAGAGATGGCGACGAAGTTTGGCACCTCAGCGCAAGGCCACTTCGCCTGGAGCTTGCGGACGACTTCCTTAAAAGCCGCGCAGTCCTCTTTGTCGTCGAGGTGATACCGCTCAAGATTGAGGACAGCAGTGCGGCGAGCAATCTGCCCGTGCTCCGCGACCAAGTCGTACAGGTCGAAGCTACCGACCAACACCCACTTAACGTTTGCCGTATTGCTCAGGCTCTTGAGCGTATCCATCACCGCCGTGTCTTTGCCAAAGCGCATCAAGTGTGCCGCTTCATCGATGACGCAGACGCGTGTCTTTCGCAGTTCGACCGCCTGCTTCACTGCCTTGCGCAAGGCCGGCACCGTGCGCCTCGCGTGCGGCCTGTTCACCATTCTGCCGTCCCTGACTTCAACGTACGCCTTCTTCTCCTGACCCGGCTCCATGAGTTCGTCGAGCATGTCTTCATAGAGCGTCGCGAAGCCGTGTCGGTTGTCGCCGTTCGCGTAGGCCTCGACGGCGACGAGCGGAATGACGGTCTGGTCATCTTGGACCAGCGTCGAGAAGCGCTCAAAAAGCGTCTTGAGCAGGACTCGTGTAAGGGTCGACTTGCCGACGCCTGTGGCGCCAACAAGAAGGATGATGTTGGACTCGCTGTGAGGCGTGAGCAGCGGCATCAGGTCATCGAGCAGACGGTCCATTGCGGGATGCTTGACCCGCGTCTCGAAGAACCCGAGTTGTTGGTCGAGGACGTCTTGGCTTAACACATCGACCCAGGAATTGGGGCGCGTGTGTTCGCCGGCGCTTTTGGTGATTTCACGGTTCGTTTTCGTCATGGCTATCTCAGTTGCGTTGCGTTTGGGAAAAGTGACAAGAGGGAATCGGGTCAGAAGTAGTCCTCGTCGGGCGAGGCAGAGACTTCGGGTACGGGCGCTTGCGTTGCGACCGCGCGCAATGGGGATGACCAAGGTGCAGACGGAATCGGAGCATCGCCATACGTAGCTACGGGCAATGCATCAGGCTCGCCAGCGATGGCACGGATGAAGTCCAGGTCGGACCCGCGCGGAAGCGGCAGGTCAACCGCAGTGCCGTTGCCGTTCCTTGCGAGTGGCAGCGCCTCGGTCATGCCGAGTCGGTCGTAGAGGTAGTACTCTTCGGTGTACTGCTCGCGCAGCCGCGGGTCCCAGACCTCGGGTGTCCACAGCACCGCCTTCTTGTGCGAGGTCTTGGCAGAGCGCTTGTCGTTCGTCGCGGCGGTCCTGGAGCGTCGAACCTCCTCGCGACGCTGCAGTTCGTATTCGCCACGAAAGCGCCCCTCCAAGCGTCCGCCGTCGCGGGCCTGCCCAATCATCCATTGACCGCGGAAGTTGAGATAGACGACCCGTGCATGCCAGAGTTCGACGCGGACTTCGACCTGCTCATCCTTTTTGGCCGTGCGAAGCAAGTCGTTCCAGTAGTACTGGCCATCGACGTAGACACCGCGAATGCGGTCGACAACACGTGTTGACCTGGCGCTTGGGTGCGGCGATGTGAGCAGCTTGAAGAGCGTGTCATATCGGACCATCACATGCTCGCGCGCGCCGAGTTCCAGAACCTGGCGACGCTCGAAGTCGTTCGGTGACATGCCGAGTCGGGGGTGAATGCGACCCGGGTAAATGTTGAAGAGGTAATGCTCGATGGAGCCATGCAGCGCGGGCAGCGTCCACTTGATATGCTTGTCGGGGTGGTGCGTGCCAGAGACCATGCGCGGGTCCTTCATCGCAATGCTGTTGCCTTCGAGCGATGAGATAACCTCCTGCTCAGTCGCGCCAAGCATCCGCTCGACCATGGTCGAGTCACGGGGCCGCGAACGCCGACGCCAACGGATGTCGATACCAAAGAGGGAACAGAAGAGCTTGAGCGCCTCGCTGTGAAACTCCCGACCGTTGTCCAGCACGAGTACGCGAGGTAGCCGGCCATTGCGCCTTACATAGTCTCGCAGGCACATCAGGACTGACACCGAACTCGGCGGCTGATAGGAGAGGTAGAAGGCGCGCGGTTTTGTCATCGCGCCGTCGACCATCACCGTTAGGGTGGGCTTGCCGAGGTTGGGCAGGCGCATCCCCTTGAGGAACACGTTTGCAACTGTGTGGTCGCAATAGGCGACCTCATGCGCGAGTACGCCATGGACCGGGTGGTCGTAGTCGTACGTCAGCGGAATCGGGTCCTGCTGTGTCTTCTTGCGCTTGCCTTCACGCGCACCGACGTCTTCGCGCTGCTTGACCCAGCGATAGAACGCGGTCTGGCCCATGGGCTCGATGCCCGCGTCATCGCACATGGAGACATAGATGTTGAAGGTCGAGAAGATGGTTGGATTCGCAGGCGTGTTGTGCTTTTTGAGCGCCTTCTCCGCCATCTCGATGACGTCGTCCGGTAGACGCGAGCGACGGTTCCCCTCGTTTGCGGACATCAGGGCTTGCAGTTGCCCTTGCGGGGTTGTGATGCCCCGAATCGCGGCGCGAAAGCGCCGCATGCTTCTTTCCGAGTATTCGGCCGCCTCAGGGTTGCGGATGGCGTCAAGGCGGCTCATAGCCTCCTTCAGTCGCGCGTCCTTAAGGACCAGCGCGTCGAGGTCTTGCGCTTGCTCGAGAGTTTGCTCGCCATTGCTGACCAGCATCTCGCGCTGAAACAGCTTCTCGACCAGCGTGATGTTGAGTTCGACTGTGTTGCCCGAGGGCTCACGGCAAATGACGTCCTGTTTGCCCAGCAGGACGACCTCGTATGGCTTGCCGTCGTACAGAAATCGGCTTCCGATGCGAACCTGGTACGCGCTGCTCGGCAGCACCAGCGTGTTGTTGATTCGCAGCATCGCGTCGGCTCTGGCAACGACCTCGTCGCTGTAGACGACAAGCTCGTCCGTGCGGCTGAGCGTCGTGTTGTGCAAGTCGACGTAGACGCGTCCGTCGAGCACCATCTGAAAGATGTGGTCGGCCTTGAACTTGTGGTCGTAGACGAGCTCGAGGTGCGGGATGTGCTTGTGCTCCTTCATGAATTGCGTGAGCCGCTGCGCCTCCGAGTCCGGCACGGGCGGCGCCGTCTCCAGGCTGTAATCCTCGAGGAAAGAGATGTTCGCAAGGAACGACCGCGGATGCTCTTCGGCCGAACGCAGGTAGTAGTCAATGCCCAGCTTGGCCAGGTGCTCCTCGATGGGCAGGTAGTGCCACCGACCCGAGTCGTCCTTGTAGAAGTGGTTCGGTCGGTCCACAGCAAGGCCGAGCAGGCGAGCTTCGGTCCGCCACTCCTCCATCACAAACGCGGTGTCCGTGATGAGAAACAGGTCGGGGGTGTGCTGTACACGGGTCTTCTTGCCGGTGCTGCTTTCGAACGCGACGTCGAGCTTGCAGGCCTGAGGCCACAGCTCAATGGTCTGCTTGTCGTTCTCTCGAAAGACGACGGCAGGCAATTCGACGGTGCGGCTCTCTGCATAGAGCGCTCGGGACATCTTGGCGCTGATGAAGCGAGTGCGAACGGTGTCCATCCGCATCTGCAGGTTGCGCACGGGTCCGACCGTACGAATCTCGCGGATGAGACGCCGCCCGGCGTCGGGAGTCTTGCGTTCGGCAAACAGTCGGTCGAGTTCGGCGTCGGTCAACATTCGGGATTCCTGGTCATGCTGGGGTGGTCTCAGGTATCGAAAGCGCGTTTAAACCATGTGTCCTATCAGGCATAAAACACCGTAAAAAGGCGACATCAATCCTAAAAAAATGGATGCCCTGTAGGCTGTTCAAATGCCAAAAAGAAGTGATGCCCGCGAGAACAGGGGGCAGTTCATCAGCGGGAGCGCGCGAAAGGCTCCTGTTGCGCGTAAACAGCCGACGAAATGGGATTTGGAGGCGCGCGCCATCCTGCGCGGCGAGATGCAGCGCCGTGGGTTTACTTATAAGCGGCTCGCGTTGGCCCTGGAGCGCGACGGCGAGCCAGAGACGGAACGGCGCCTCATCAGCCGCGTCACGCGAGGGACTTTCAGCTTTGGATTTACGCTGCGCTGCCTGCGGGCCATGGGTGCGGAGCGCGTCTCGGTTGGGCCTGTCTGAACTGGCATAGGTGCCGCGCGTAGCGCGGCACCACGAGCGACGTCGTCCGACGCCGCGGCTTGGATGTCCGGGGTTCATTCGCGAGAGCGACGTGTCCATTCGACCGCTGACATGCCTCGCGGCATGGAGGATGCAGACGAGGCTCAGCAGCAGCGACACCTTCCGGTCTGCAAGACATCCGCACTTGAGTTGAGTGTCATCTGGCTCGCGCAGTAGTGACGCCCTAACTGCATGGCCTTGTCTCTTTGAGTCCGCGCAAACCACTTTGCACGAATTGATGGTGCCAGATTGCCGCAGCGAGGGCTTGAACATCAGAGCGCCTAAGACTTTTCACGGCGGGAATCTATAGCTGCCGCAAGTCGGGCGCAAGTGGTTATCGGAGAACGAGTTTTTTCAAGGTCATCGCGCGGTGACTTTTAGCGCGTTATGCGTCGCGGCCAAGTCGTTGACCCGACGATGCCAGGTTGCGACCGCGCTCCGGGCGTAGCGCCGCTGACTGACTCTCTGATATGCATCAAGCGGCTGAGGGCAGCGCAGTTGCGCAGTAGCTGGCGACGCTGGTGCTGGCGGATGGCCGCACAGTTCACGCAGTCCCCCGCCTTTCTCGACCTGCTGCTCAATGGCGTGGCCCCGGATGGCACTTTCGCATGGGCAGACACCGACATCGTTCGCGGACTGCGCGATGCCGCGCGAGTGCTGGCTGCCGATGACTGGACGCGGCTAGACCGCGCCCGTGCCTGGATTGCCGAGACCCGACTGGAGCAGACGCCCGAGAAGTACGCCTGCCGCACTTGGCCGCAGGTGCTAAGCGAGTCACGGCTGTTCGACCTTCAGTACCGTCCAGGCGAAGAAGGTCATAGGGTCGCTTGGTTCCGAGAGCGTGCTCGCTAGCTTCTCAGCCTGGTTGGTAGTTCGTCTCAGTTGTTGGCGGTAGCGGCGTACCTCACAGCCCCACCCGACAAAATGCTTGTTACGCTCTGGGTACACACAAACAGTGGCCGGAAACGAGGCCCGCTAGCCGCTCAAGCTCATCTGCGCGTATCGCAGACTGCTTCTGGACCGACCTGCGGGATAGGGGACAGGATGAATGAACTGCTCCAGGCGTCTGCAGGCGCGATTTCACAATGGCTGGACGCGAAGCTGCCAAGCCTGAGCGCGAACTGGTGGATTGAGCACGTCTTCAATCGACTGACCTTTCAGCAGCAGCGGCTGGTGGAGGACAGGCGAATCAAGTCTCTGTCGGGGCTAGACCTAGCCGCGGTCTTGCGTGTGCTTGACCAGAACTGGAGTGAGCTGGCCGCGGTACAGCCGCTGCCGAGGGAGGCTCGCAACTGGGTCAAGGAGTTGCAAAGCGCCCGCAACCGATGGGCTCACGCGCCAGCAGGCGGCATTGCCGCGACCGATGCCTTTCGCGACGCTGACACTCTAGAGCGCCTGCTCGCAATAGTTGGAGTCGGTTCGGCCCTCATGCAGCGTGTCGAAGCGTTCAAGGCTGAGACGCTCGCAAGGCTTGCCCCCAGTCAGGCAGACTCCCCGCGAGCGGCCGGCGAGGATGGCGGGGAGGCAACGTCTTCCGCTCCAGTTCCTGTGCCGCCGGCGCCATCCGCATCGGCTTCCAAGTTCACTGTGGGTCAGCTCCTTTGCCTTCGCTCCAACCCGGCCGCCGTCTTCCCGGTCCTGGAGGTGCTCCCCAGCGAAACCGCGGAGACTCGGTATCGTGTCTTCGAGAACGGTGTACGGCAGGTTTACTACGAGAGCCAGCTTCAAGCGCTTGATGAGACTGCAGAAGACCGAAAGGTGTTGACCGCGTCAGAACTTTCTTCGCTCCTCAGCGCCGTTCAACTTTCGTCACCGTCGGCGTCGGCCTTGTATTCGCTCAACTCGGGCCGAGTTCGCTTTGTTCCGTACCAGTACCGTCCCGTGTTCAAACTCATTCGAGCGGACAGGCCCCGACTACTGGTGGCCGACGAGGTTGGCGTTGGCAAGACCATTGAAGCCGGCCTCATCCTCAAAGAACTGCAGGCGCGGAGCGACATCAAGTCTGTTCTCATCATCTGTCCTAAGGCGCTCGTCGCTGAACGCAAGTGGGAGCTGGAGATGAAGCGCTTCGATGAGCACTTCGTCCCATTGAACGGCTCGCTGCTGCGGCACTGCATCAAGGAAGCTCATTTGAGCGGCGAGTGGCCAACCCAGTATGAGAAAGCGATTCTTCCCACCTCGCTGTTCGACAACGACCTGATGTTCGGAAAGTCTGGGAAGGGAAAGTCGCGGGACCAGGGGCTGCTCGAGTTGGACCCACCGCCGAAGTTCGACCTCGTCATCGTTGACGAGGCACACCACATTCGCAACTCCGAAACGTTTCTCCATCAGGCTGTTCGCTACTTCGCGGACAACGCTGAGGCGGTGGTGTTCCTTTCGGCAACGCCTGTGCAACTTGGTCGCGAAGACTTGTACACGCTATTGAACGTCCTGCGCCCGGACGTCATCATCGACCCGGCGAGCTTTGAGCAGATGGCAGAGCCGAACCAGTCCGTGAACGCCGCGATTCAGGCATGCCGGCGCGGCGAGCCAGGGTGGACCGAGCAAGTTCGGGAACACCTTCGGGACGTTGCAGGGACGATGTGGGGCAGGGAGGTGCTCGCAATCAATCCAGGGTTTCAGCATATCTACGACGGCTTGGCGGAGGGTGGCGAGGACGGTACATCGCGCATCAAGACCATCCATTCACTGGAGGGCCTCTACACGTTCAGCTCGCTCATCAATCGCACGAGGCGACGTGACATCGGTGAGTTCACCACTAGAAAGGCGGAGACTGTTAGCACCGAGTTCACTCCCAGCCAAAAGACGCTGCACGACGACCTGCTCAGTGTCATTGCTCGCATCCTCGCCAGGCTTCATGGCAACCAGAACGTCAAGTTCATGATGACGACGGTGAGCCGTCAGGCGGCGAGCAGCCTTTATGGCCTGGCCCCAGCACTGGAAGACATCCTGCAGGGCAAGCTTGCTAGCTTGGAGGAAGCGGATGAGTCAGACGATGGCACTGAGCACCAGTTCGACTTTGTCGACCAGATTCGAGGTGACGTTGAGTCCCTAGTCCACCGCGCGAAGAATCTGGACCCACAAGACCCGAAAGCCGACGCGTTCATGCAGGTGATTTCGGACAAGCTCGGCATGCCTCGCAACAAGGTGCTCGTGTTCAGCACCTTCAGGCACACGCTCCGCTACCTGGTCACGAAATTGGCGGCCGCGCGCATTCGTTTTGGGCTTGTTCACGGCGGCGTCACCGATGACGAGCGCGCAGTTCTTCGCAAGCGCTTTTCCCTGGCAAGAGTGGATGAGAACGCCATTGACGTCCTCCTGTCGTCTGAGGTCGGATGCGAGGGTCTCGACTTTCAGTTCTGCGACTGCTTGGTCAACTTCGACTTGCCTTGGAACCCAATGCGCATCGAGCAGCGCATCGGTCGTATAGACCGATATGGACAGCAAAGCGAGGCCGTGGGCATATTCAACTTCATCACGCCGGGAACGATTGACGCTGAAATCTACGACCGCTGCTTGAGTCGGATTGGCGTATTTCAGCACGCCATCGGTGGCAACGAGGAAATCCTCGGGGACATCACTAAGGAACTGCACAACATCGCGGAGACGTTCAGTCTCAATGACGAGGAGCGTCAACGCAGCCTCCTCCAACTGGCTGACAACAAAATTCGCCAGATGCAGGAGGAGCAGCGGCTCGAAGAGCGCCAGGGCGAGCTCTTCGGGCTCAACCTAGCGGCGGCATCCTGGGAGCAGCGCCTTGCACAGTCACGAAGTCACTGGCTCGAACCTCAGGCGCTCGGTCTAGCGGTCACGTCCTACCTAGCCCGACGACTCGGCAAAGAGCAAGACTATCTGCTTGGTGACAAGCCACTTAAGACGCTGCGACTCAGCCAAGAAGCGCGCGCGGCACTGCTGGATGACTTCCGCAACCTCCCTCGTTCGGTCGACCCCATGCACCGAGCTTGGGAACGGTGGTTGAAAGGGACTTCGCCGACGCTGCCCGTGACCTTCGAGCAAGAGGCGGCGGTCGAGAGCGCCACTGCCGTGCTCCTCTCGCTGGGGCACCCGCTGTTGCGTCAGACGGCAGCGTTTCTCCAAGAGACTGAAGCCGTTGCCGTGCGCCTCGCAGTAGCCCATGATTCTCTGCCAGAGGGGCTGCACCCTTTTGCGCTCTACCGATGGGCGAAGCAAGGAGCCAAGAGAGATGAAGAACTGATTCCCGTGGTGCAGAGTTCCGCCGTGGCGGAGGCTCTTCTTGAGGTACTGCCAACGGCTGTCGACGCGCCAGAACTAGAGCTTCCCGCTCAGCAGGTATGGGACGACCTCGATGCGGTACATCACCAGCAGTGGCTGAGCGAATCGACCCAACATGCTGAAGATAACCGGCAATTGGTAGGTGTTCGCATTCAGAGTCTGACCGCGAGCTTCACTGCGCGACGGGCATTGCTCGAGGAGCAAATCGGCCGCGCGACCAACGACAAGATTCGCGTGATGAAACAGGCCGAGTTGGAGCGCGCACAGGTTGACTTCGCCATCCGCGTAGCTGCGCTCAGGCGGGCGGCCGAGAGCGGGGACATCAGAGCGACCCCTGCTGTGTTCGGTGTTGTCGACGTGCGGAGACCAAAGTGAGTGTCATCGCAGCAATCGCCGCTCAGCGGCAAAAGCTACTCGATGGAATTGACGCAAACGAAGGAGATATCAACCTTCGAATCTTCGAAGACTTCTATCCCGACGAAGCTCACTTCATCTACGAGTTGCTACAAAACGCGGAGGATGCTGGTGCCACAGAGGTTGCCTTCGAGCTCGACGAGCACTCTTGCAGCTTTGAGCACAACGGCTCGCGTCACTTCAATGAGCGTGATATCCGAGGCATCACAGGCATCTTCAACAGTAGCAAGGCTGACGACCCAGACAAGATTGGCAAGTTCGGAGTGGGCTTTAAGTCCGTCTTCGTCTACACGGAGACCCCGGTCATCTACTCGCGAGACCACAGCTTCAGGATACTGAAGCTGGTACTGCCGCAGGTGGTGCCATCCAAGCCGGAACTCGGAGAACGCACGCGCTTCGAGTTCCTGTTCAACAACCCAAAGAAAACCGCCGAGGCCGCCTATGCCGAGGTGAAAGCAGGGTTGGAGAAGCTCTCCGAAACGACGTTGCTATTCCTGAACAACCTGCGGTACATCAAGTGGAAGGTAGGGGACTTGGAGGGTGCCGTACTTCGAGAGAAGCACTCTGAAGCCCATGTGGAAGTGCTGAAGCTGGCGGGAGGCAAAGAGGTTCTGAGTTCGCACTGGCTTCGGTTCGCTGAACCTATCCAGAACGTCGCGCAGTACGCAGCGCCGGTCGAGGGTGTCGAGCGTCAAAAGGTCGCCATTGCGTTTGAATTGCAACTCACTGGCGACGCGAAGTCATTCGACAAGGGTAAACCGTTGGCGAGGCAGATGAAGATTGTGCCGGCCGTTCAAGGAACGGTGTCGGTCTTCTTCCCCGCAGACAAAGAAACATCGGGCCTGCGCTTCCACCTTCATGGCCCATTTGTTCCAGAACTCAGCAGAGCCAGCATTAAGAACTCCCAGGAGAACGTTCCGCTTTTTGCGCAGTTGGCGTCATTGACTGCGAAGTCTCTGCATGCCGTTCGGGATGCTGGATTCCTGTCCGGTGAGTTCCTTGCAGTGCTTCCCAATGGCGATGACAACTTGCCTGAGCGATACGACGTCATTCGTCGGGCGATACTTGCCGAGATGAAGGCTGAGCCTCTGGTCCCGACGTACGGAGGAGGGTTTGCTCCGGCATTTCGTCTTGTTCAGGCTCGCGCTTCGCTGAAGGCGCTCCTGGCGCCCGACGACCTTGCATTGGTGACTGGCCGCGATGACAAGCCGGACTGGGCAATCGGTATCACTCAGAGAAACAGTAACCAAGACCGGCTACTTGGGAGTCTAGGCATCAAGAACTGGGATGCGGACGACCTGAAAGGGTTCTTTGAAACAAGAGCTCGCAAGCCAAACAGCCAGTGGGAGCGCTGTGGACTAGACCAGGAGGTTGTGAACTGGATTGACTCCAAGTCGTTCGAGTGGCTTCAAGCGCTGTATTCGCTGCTCTACAAGTACTGCGAAGACACTAGCGACTATGGCCACCTCTCAGATGTCTACTTCATCAAGCTGACCTCCGGCAACGTTGGAACCGGTGCGATTGCCTACTTTATGGATGGCTCAGCTAGGCGTGACGACCCGCTCGCGCGAGTAGATAACCGCGTGCTCACAGCTGGCACAAAGAAGGGGCAGCAAGAGGACGCAAGGCACTTTTTGGAGAAGCTCGAAGTTCGGGAGCCCAACGAAGTCGACGAGATGGTATTGCTCTTGCGCTTGCGATATGGCGAGAAGATGAGCGTTCCGACGGACAAGGTCTATCTCGCCGACCTCAAGCGAATGATTCGATTCTCGGAGAAGCATCCGCAGAATCGACAGCTCTTCGCGAAGGCATTCATTTTCCGTGTGGAAGCACCGAAGTTCGAATGGGCTACCGCCGGGCACGTGTTCGTTGATGAGCCCTACGGCAGGACCGACCTGAGGCTCCTTCATGCGGCCATAGCGGACCAGACAAAGCGGCGTTGGGCACTCTCAAGTTGGTACAAGACCTCAGGGGTTCCCGCAGACAAACTTGCGAAATTCGCGGCATGGGCCGGGTGCCAAACTGAGTTCGACAAGTTGTACGCAGAATCTAGCTGTGCGCACAACCCCAATTGGGGGTATCTCTCCAGTGCGCCCGGTCAACGGTGGGGTAATGGAATCAACCGGGACTTCGAGCTTGGCCCACAGGCTTTGGCCTTAATCAAGGCGAAGTCCATTGGGGCTGTACTGCTGGTGTGGAAGGCCCTATGCAGGACGGAGTCCGTTCGACCTACAGTGTTGAAGGCCTGCTACCAGTACACAGACAGGGGCGGCCCGCACTACTCTGACTCGCAGTTGGTCTGCACGCTAAAACAGCTTGCATGGATTCCGCAAGTCGATGGAACCTTCGTCAAACCTAGTGCGGCGCTGGCGAGCAGGCTGCCCGAAGGCTTTGCTGTAGATGCGGGCTACAAGTGGCTGGAGGCACTTGCCTTCGGTACTGACGAGAAGAAGCGTGCCACAGACTCGGCCGTCCGGGCTGCCAAGCGTGCGGAGTTGGGGTTCCAGTCGGAGGAGGAATTGGAACGAGCAAAGGCGTTCCTTCAGCTACCGGAGGTCGAGCAGCGGCGGGTCTTGGAGGCCGCGCTTCGTCAGTCCGAGCCGGTCGAATTGCCGGAGCGTCCAGTGCGAAATCCGATTCGTCAGAAGCGTGTCGTGGACGAAGCGAAGAACACGCCCGATAGGCAGTCGGAGATTCGCGACCGTTCGGTGCAGTTGGGTGTGGCGGAGGCAAAGGCAGCGGCGAAGGCCTATCTCTCTGACCAGTACACCAATTCGCAAGGGAAGATGGTATGCCAGGTCTGCAAGGATGAATTGCCGTTCAAGTTGCCCTCGGGGACGTATTACTTTGAGGCTGTGGAGGTTGTGCCGGAGTCGCCAAAGCGATACAGAGAGGGCTTCCTAGCGCTTTGCCCGAATCATGCGGCAGCGTACTCGTACGCCAACGCGCAGCGAAACCAGATGCTCGAGTTGGTCGCAACGTCCAACGGGAACGAGATAGAGGTGGCCCTGGGTGGAGAGGTGACAACTATCTACTTCACTCAGATGCACCTTGCAGATGCCAAGGCATGCCTGTCGTCACGGGACAACGAGGAGTAGTTGAACAAAGCTCCGGGTATGCCCGTTACGAGAGAGCTGTTCCGGCCGTTCGTGATTGCGGAGGGCATCCGCAATTGCCTGAAAGGAGCGCTCAGCGCGGGCGGTGGACGCCGGCATGCGCGGCTACCCGACGCTGCTTGAGCAGCTACTGACCCGCAGCTTCGCGGAGGCGAGTTGTGCGCTTCGCCTGGGAGCTTTTGGAAGGTGGAGCGGGTAGGTCATTGTTGAACACCACCCACGCGGCGCGAAGCCTTTCTCAACCAAGGACAGGCTTGGCCGGTGGGTCTGCCGGCCCCGCGTCCCGACACCTCGGACGCCAATACCCAAACAAACAGTCAAGTTTGATGTACTTGCGGAACCATCTCTGTATTCATACAGTATGTGAGCACGCTCGCTCCGCAGGGTCGGTGCTCAACCCGACGCGCAGGTCGACCGCGGATGGACGGACTTCATCGACGCATGCACAACGACAAAAAGCAACTCCTCGCGGCGCGCACTTGGTTTGAGAACGAACCGATTGACCGGCTGCCGGCGCAAGTGCCAATGCTCGACGTCGGCTCCTTCACATCGGCCGCGGACGATAGTCAATGAGACTCATCAGCCTTGACTTCGACGGCGTGCTGCATCCGACGATGGAGGCTGACACTGTCGTGGACACGCCCCATTTCGGATGGCTGCCTCTGCTGGTCCGAATGCTCGCACCGTACTCTGACGTGCGCCTGTTGGTGCACTCAAGTTGGCGGACAACGCACGACGAGGATGAGCTGCGCCTCCTGCTCGGCTCCCTCGGAAACCGCGTAGTTGGTGCTGCTCCGCACGGTGAGCGTTACGAGAGCGTACTCAAGTGGCTTCAAGTGCATCCCGAGGTGACAAGCTTTTGCATCCTTGACGACGAAGCCGGCGAGTACCCGACACCACCTCCGCGCGAGTTGATTTTGTGCCAACCAGCCTCAGGCATCAGCTCGCTGGATGTCGCGGCGAGATTGCGCGAATGGCTTGCCTTGGGAAGTGTCGATGCAAAAGTCAAACTGGGCTAGTCGGACCGCAGCGCGGCCGACAGCAGGGCAAACCACCCGAAACATGTCACTCGATGGGACTGTCCTTCGCGAAGAGTTGCAAGGCGGATTTCCTTCAGTGTTCGAGGTGAGCACGCACTGAAACCCGTCCTCGGTCCGCGCGTAACCAGTTCGAGTTCGGGAATGCAAGCATGGGACCCGCGCGGCGACGCGAAATGGGGACTGCGGGTGAAGACGCGGCACTGCGCGATGAAGTTGCTTGCCGTCATGGGCGCCAACGTACCAGCCATGTGGAAACGGCCGATTGTCCGTCGCGATGTCCGACGCATGTGCTGCGATGCTGCCAGCGTGCGGTGCGACTATGTCAACAGTGGCGCCGGGCCGCGGTATGCGGGTGATGCGTTAGTCCACACCTTCGTGATAGGCCGCCGCGAGGTCGGCAAAGGAACGGAAGGTCTTGGCAAGGACCAGCGGGGGCTCACAACCGCAAGTTTAGATTCCTTCCTTGACTCGCGGCTGTAGTCGCCGGGCACGACCGTGGTCGCCGCTACCGCGCGATAGGATGGCGAGAACACGGCGACTCCACCCTTCCGAGCTGTGAACAGGAAGTCAGAGAGGGTGGGTTGTCATCGACTGTGGCATCGTGCGAGAAATGGCCTCGAAGCTCTTGAATCAGTACCAGGCGGCGGCACTGCTATGCATGTCGCCCGAACTTCTTCGCCAACTGACAACTCATCAGGTGAAGTGGAAAGACAAGCGTCGACTTGTTGTCGCCAAGGAGGTCGCTGGCGAGCTGTTCTTCGAGGAAGCTGAACTAAAGGCCTACGACGATTGGCTGAAAACGCCTTGGCCTGCCAAGGACGGCAAACGGCCCACGCTTCCGGGTTTCATCAGGGATGAGATTCGCGTTGAAGCTAACCTTGAGTGTGCTCTCTGCAAGTCGTCAGGCGAAGCCGCTGAAGCTGCGCACATCGACCCCGTGGGTACGAGCAAGTGCAATCATCCCCACAACCTAATCTGGCTGTGCGCGAATCACCACACGAAGTTCGACAACGGATGCTTTGGTCCGAAGGGCGCTAACAACGAGGTCATCGCGAGTCTTAAGCAGGGACTCCAACACTTCAAGAGAGTGGCGTGGCAGGGACAGGCCGAGGTTGGCCGGCAGATTGCCGCGACGCTCTCGTTGTGTAGCGTGATGCAGAAGCACCTTGAGTCGGCTAAGAACGTGGTCGAGGTCGCGGCCGTCGAGCAAATTGCGAAGAAGGCGCTTGAGCTTCTCCCCCAGTTGGCTTCGCAATCGAAAGTTCCCGCCGTGCGGCCTATGCTGCAGCAAATGGCTGTCGCTTTAGCGGCTGGAAAGGCGAAGGCAAGCACTAGCACCCAGACCCAGTTGGCAACGGCGGCGTCGTACGAGACCGAGTTCCTGCTGAAGAGCGGGTTGGTTCGATGCCCTCTCTGCAAGGGGTCTAAGACCCACAACGGCTACGACTGTCCTGTGTGCGATGGAGATGGAGCCGTTCGCAAGGACCTCGACGTCGATTTGACGGACTTCGAGGCCATAGACTGCCAACTCTGCGGTGGCTCGGGACGCCAGAGCTACGATGAGTGTCCGGCATGTGGGGGCGAGGGGCGGTTTGAGCGGCACGTCGCGAACCGCATCGACTTCAGCCAATTCGTCAACGTGGTCTGCCCGCTCTGTAATGGCGACCGGAGATGGGATGGCGAGGACTGTCCCGAGTGCGGCGCTGAAGGGGAGCTACCCCGCGGCGCTGCCGACAGGGTTGACCTAGCGAAGTACAAGGAGGTGGACTGCCCGCTTTGCAAGGGGGAAGGCAACTACGAGTACGACGTCTGCCCCGAGTGTCATGGCAACCGAAAGCTGCCAAGGCATCTGGCAGACCGCGTAGATGCGTCGAAGTACGAACTTCAGGACTGCCCGCTCTGCAAAGGTTCGGGGAACTTCCTCGAGGTTGACTGTCCGGAATGCGGAGGGAGCGGGCGGATGCTGGTAGGCGCTGCCGAGCGGGTCGACTTGTTCAGGTACAAGATGGTCGATTGCCCCTCGTGCCACGGCACCGGCATCGTCGAAGGCAACGAGTGCCCGGCGTGTGATGGACACAGGCAAATGCCCCGCATCTACGGGGACCGCCTGTAGGCTGCGCGGCGGCGGTACGCAGGCAAGACGTGCTGCTGCGAGGAGCTGAGGTGAGGCCTCGGCGAGAGCCGCACGTCTCCGAAGAAGGCGAAAGCAGAAGTTAAGCCGCTGCGGCGCTGAGCGCCGATTGACGGCGTGTCCGACCGCACCGCGCTTTGCCAATGGTGCCACTTAGGCCGGTCATCCCACTGACCGGACCTGGTCATCGTGCAAGTTGGCAGCACCTCGAGCGTCCGGCGTTCCGCCGCGAAGAATAGCTGTGCTTGCATACAGTACTGGTTGGAGGTACAGTGTACCCTCTCGAAGGGGACTGACCATGACCTCGACATCGTTCCGCCAGCTCTATCAGCCGAAACCCGACCGCACCCCTGCCTGGCTGCGTCGCGTCTGGGCGTGGTTCTGAACATCAATCGCAACTTCTCTCCGTAGGCACGCGCACGGCGCGGTCCACGGACCGCTTACGCCGTGAATGCGCCACTTCTCCCCGAAATCCTCTCTCGACGCGGGCAGCCCCCTCAGGCAGATTTGCCTCTGGCAGCCGAGGGCGTGCTGCGATACGTATGGGAGAGCAAGTTTGGCGCGATGCTCATTGAGGTGAGGGACGCCCGGGCCTACGTGAATGGGCTAGTCGTGGAGCCTGCGGTGGCTGCCGCTATGCCACCGCCGATGGGGTGAGCGCCACTACCTGGGCGACCAATATGACCGGGCACGCGGCGGTCTCGCGCCAGCGCAAACGCCACCGGCTGGGTCAGCACATTACGCGCAACCCAATATTGACCGCTGGCACGGCCGCGGTCGAACGGCTCAAGCGTTCGATGCGTGGGCCCTTGCTCAGTGCCTCGATAGCCTTGCCGGGCATACGTGCGGCACAACAGGCGTTCGACCGGGGATGCCTGCGCCGTAGCGCGGGTCACAAATTCTGCGGAAGACCATCAGGGCCATCAATAGGAATTCTGTTACAAGACCGGTGGGTCAGCCATGGGAGGCGCGCCGGGATGAGCATGGGCCAAATCCATGAGAAGCCGCCACGGGAGATGGCAGGTCGAGAGACGGTTCTCAGGTTTCGAATGCAGTTTCAAGCTGCTGCCTTCGCCGCGCTCGAAATCCTCAGCGGCAACGACGTTGACCGCGTCTATTGCGACTACCACGATGACTTTGTTGTTCGTCGCACTTCCTCGGCAGGCGTCAACTATCACTTCTTTCAGGTCAAGACCAAGGCAAAGCTGAACAACCAGTGGACGCTGCTGGAGGTCTTTGCGCTCAAGAAGAAGGGAGCGCTGGACACCGAAGAGAAGCTTCAAGCGATACGAGACAGCATTGCCGGGAAGCTCTTCTCCCACACCATTCAGTTCGGAGAGCAGTGCCGGGAAGTGACCATCCTTTCGAATGTTCACTTCGAAGATGAAGTCTTGGAAGCAATTGCAGCCCTTCAAACCGGTTCGAGCAGCAAGAAGTACGTCACGCAGTTTCTTGACGGCTTCGAGAAGATATTCTCCCCGAGCAAAGCTTTGACGCCGCAAGAGGCTCAGACAGCTCGAGCGAAGTTCAGTGTTCAGGCGGGCGTCCACCACATTGGGGAGACTCTCGAGTCGTTTACAAGTGCGGCTCGAACGGCAATTTGGACTCACAGCGAAATCGACCTGAAACCGCAAGAGGTTGACGAGATTGCGCGCAGTCTTGTCGATGTGGTGACGAACAAGTCGTGCGCGCGCATAGCCGGCATCGCGAAGCAGGGCCTCGACGAGGCGACCTCCGTTGGCTTGAAGGACTTGTTGGAGGTTCTAAGCATCTCGACACCGGTGTACGAGACGCTGCTAGCAGGACAGGACCCTCAAGCTATCAAGTCGGCATCCATCCTCCAGCGACAACTGAAGCAAGCCGGCGCCAGCGACTCAATGATTGAGACGGCATCTCGCTTGAAGGTCGCTTGGGACGTCTGGCTAAGGACAAACCGCCATGTGTACACCGAGATGGACCTCGAGGCGCTGCTTCAAGAGGTCGAGTCGACTTGTACGAACTGGCTGCTTGCGGGCGGGCGCCTCGCAGACCTTCGCGCACTGCTTTCGAGCATGCAGCAGAAGGACTTGATGAAGGTCTTTTCGACTCTGAATGACGACTTGCTCTTTGGGGCTGTCCTTGCCGCGATGGTTCGAAGGGGTGCGCGATGAGTCTCGAGCAGTTCTTCAGCGAAGCAGAACGACTGAACCTTCGGGTTGAGTTGCGAACCCCTGACGCACCGTTCGTAGCGCATGCGCTGAGCAACGAGGCCTTGTTTCAGCTACCGCTGCTTGCGATGGCGATTCTTACCCTCGCGAAGGCAAAGTCAAAGCCCCACCTACCCGAGATTGGGCAGCTGGTGGGAGAGTGCTTGGAACGAACCGTGGCAGGGTTCAAGGGGTCATCTCAAGACATCGGCTGGTCCGCAAATCTGCGCATCCGAACGATTAAGGCCCTGACGTTCTTGGAGGCGACGGGCCTGGCTCACGTGGACCAACATTCCAGGGAAATTGTGGCCACCAATCTCGGGCGTGCGGTCTACCAGTACGCCGTTGAAGAGGACTCTCCACTCGCTCTCTCCCTGGGAGTCATCGAGACCAGCTACGAGAACATTCGCGCGGAAGCGCGCATCGAGGGGGAGGTGAGGTGAGGCTCAAATCTCTGAAGGTCGAACCGCTCGGTGAGAACGGCTGGGAAAGCCCGTCTCTTGTCTTCGGCCACCGCACGACATTGATATTTGCACCGAACGGTAGCGGGAAGACGCCTGTCATCCAGGCGTTGGCAAGTTGTCTCGGATTTCCTTCCAGGTTCCGCGAGGACATCCTGGGCAAGTGCGCGGCGGCAACTCTCACGGCTGATGTGGACGGACAAGATGTGGTGGTCCGGCGCACGTTCCTGTCGAGCCCGAGAGAGTTCTCCGCGTCCATATCCTTTGCGGCAGAAACCACGGACTACTTCTCCGAGGGGGACTTCTCGGCAGCCTTCTTTCGTGTGCTCGGCTTGAAGCCGCCCGCTCTGGTCTCGACAGGCAAGCAAGCCACGCGGCCGTACATCTCGACGGTGCTGCCTCTGTTCTACTTGAATCAAGGCGATGGGTACACCGCCGCGTACAAAGCGCCTGCGTCTTTCATTGAAGACCAGTTCGTCGAGATGGTGCGGTTCGTCTTCGGCCTAAATCCGAAGCACTCGTACGAGGTGAAGAGAAGCCTGATTGAAGAGAAAGAGTCGCTGGAAGCGATTACGCGAAGGATTGTGGTTCTGCAGCGAGTGGTCGAGCACCAGGCCCAGGGCCTTGACCTGTCAGATGGGAATCAGTCTGCGTTGTTGCAGCGAGGAGCTTCGCTGTCAGCGCAAGTAGACAGTCTCCGTGCCTCAGTCGACTCGAGCGGTGCGGCGAACTCGACCCTCGCGGAGCTGCTCAAGCAGAAGGAGAACCAGATTCGGACTGCGCAGACTGAATTGGCCGAACTTAGAAGCAGGATTGCAGGAATCGAGACCATCAGGTCGGAGATTGAGGGGGAAATCGCGACGCTCGGGCTCAACGAGGAGGCACGGAGAGTCTTCATCTCGTTTCAAGAGATTTGTCGAAGCCCGAACTGCGGGCTGTTTGTAGGAAGCTCCGAGTCGTATGGGAAGAATTTGCTTTACTTGCGTGACCAACTCAAGGACTTGGAGAGGAATACGACTCGCGCGGAGGTCCGTGGAGAACTGCTAAGCGCAAGGCTCTTGGAACTCGCCGGCGAGCGAGACGTGCTTGCCGCCAAACTGCAATCGCCTGAAGCTGGAAGTGTGGACCGGCTCGTGTCCGCAGTTCAGGCCCTGACCAAACAGTTGGTCGCAACCGAGAACGAGCGAGCTTCCGTAGAAGCTGTTCATGTCGAGCGTTCAAAATTGTTCCGCTTGGAGCAGGAGCGGTCGCGGATTCGAGACCGAATTGAGCAGCTCTCGTCCTCTGGGCGCCAGGACAACGACTTCAATCGACTGCGGCTTCGCTTGAAAGAACTAGCGGTCAAGTGGATGGACATCCTGGAGGCCCAGAATGTCTCCCGCAATGTCGACATAGACCTTGATTTCCGCTTTCGCTTCAACGACGAGCCTCTAGACGTGTTCTCTGGCAGCACGAAGATTCGGCTTGTTCTTGCCATTCATGCCGCGCTCTTCGAACTCTACATATCGGTGCCCTCCAACCCATTCAGGTTCTTGATTCTCGACACGCCAAAGCAGCAAGAACTTCAGACCTCAGACTTGGCCAAGTACCTCTCCGCGCTAGAGAACGTCTGTTTCGCGAACAACGCGCAACTCATCCTGTCGTCAACAGAGTATGACCATCCGACGCAGCAGGACGACAAGCGCTGGCTCCCGATGTACTCCGGGCCGGCCCATCCAATGTTCCTCGGCACCCCGTCGCAGCGCATCCAGTAGCGATGCACGAGATTGGATTTGCCGACTCTATGCACCTGAGCTAAGCCCTTGCGCGCCTCTGCACGGCGAAGGCGCTTGTCGATGAAAAACAGTACCGCATCAATCAGCACACCGGCTCGCTTGTGCGATGTAAGCGTTCCACAAAAAGGGAGGAGTGCATGCTTAGGAGATTGCAACCATTAGCCTGGGCAGGGATTTCTGCGCTGGCATTGGGACTTGGCTCCGCAGTTCTGTTCAGCCGTGCTACTGGGGCACGGCAAGGGATATTGCTCGTCCCGACGCTGCTGTATCCCTACTTGGCGGCGGCTACGGTGTACTTCACCACCTGCGTCTGGATTGTCGCAACGTTAGTGCGTGAGACACCGGAGCCCAGGCGAAGAGTGGATGCATGGCGATGGACTGGGCGCGTTTTCTGGGGCTCATTCGCCACCCTTGTCTTTCTTGGGCTAGCAGGGGCTCCGGGCTACAACGCGGTTTGGAGCATTAATTGGTATCTGTTTGGGACGCCACAGGAGCCACCAAAGGGCTTCTGGCCCTTGCTATCCATGCCGTTCAACTATGTGGCGGCGATGGGAAACGCTGCGGCGCTAGGCACCGTCGCCTTCGTTGCCATCGTTTGCAACCACCACGCGAGCGACGCCAAGAACGCCACGCGCGTGGCGGACGTCATCTCGGCGGCACAGGGGCTTGCGCGTCTTATGTCGCTTGCATCGGCTTTGATGGTCACAGCGACGCTGACAATCTATCTGCTATTTGGCAGTGCCGACCAAATTGCGGCGATGAAGAAGGATGCAGCACCTGCGGCAAATGCGACCGGAGGCACTACGCAAGTGATGTCTGCCTCAGCGACCGCTAGTGGTCCCTTCCTCGTGCGGCTGCCGGTCAAGTGTCAGCAGATGGCTGCCTCCGGCTCACAACTCGAGTGCGATGTGGTTGCGACCGCTGCCGAAGCACAGAGAAAGCCGAGCTCGAGCGCTGCCTACATGGCCCTGGTTGCTGGTCTGTCTCTAACTGGCCTCCTCTTCATGCTCTTCTTTAGCTGCAGTGCGGCAGTGGAAGACGCCTATGCGCGACTTCTGAACCAGGCGCTGGCAGAAGCTGCGGTATCTCCCTTGCGGCTGCGCCGAGCACGGAAACGGAAGTGCGGGCAACTCGGCCCTCAAGGAGAAAGCAGGAGATTCAGCGCCAAGGCCTGGAAGGAGGAGCAAGGGATTCAAGACGGGGCTGCGACGGACAAGGTATTGAAGGCGCTTGCCCTGCTGGCGCCTGCGCTCACTGGCGTCCTGACGCTCATCGTTGGCGCCTAACTCGTAAGGCCATGGACCATCGTTAAGGCCGTTCCCAGGTTCCCAGACATGGCATGGCAGGTGCGTGCTGCGGTAACTTAAGGGAACGGCGTTCGGCCAACATTTCACCGTCAACCACAAGCTTGGACGTGTTCCTGCAAAGGGGAGAACCCATTGCGCACTCGACAAAAGTCAGCCCACCTGCACCTGCAGTAGGCGTCTACTTGAGCGCAGACGGCATCGGAGTGCGCGTCTTCCGCGTAGTTCAAGCGCCCTTCAGGTTCATGCCGACACGCACGAAGCGGCGCAGTAAATCGTTCTTACTGGTGCGACTGTCGAAGGCCTGGGCGCGCAGCTTGTCGTCCAGCTTAGCGTCCATATGGACAGTGCGCAGGACCAACGCAGGGGCAGCTCCACGAGGGGCCGCCGTCCTGAACAAATCTGGATTGGTCTTCACCGCCTTGATGCCAGTCACTAGGTATTTGCGAAACAGGTCCGCTTTACTGACCCCCGCAGCGAGTGCCTCGTCACGCAACTGGTCATCTACGTCCGGGTCAACGTAAACGGTGCGTAGCACCAGATTTTCGGTGGACATGGTGAACCCCAGAAGATTTGTCGGACATGTACATATATACACCTCTTAGGCCCGCGTCAAGCCGGGGAACGCTCGTGAAGGGCAGGTGAGCTTGCGAGAACTGCTGACTGCGGCAAGCACCGTCACAGGGGGTAAGCGTGAACGCCACCTTTCTGCGCCTGCCGGAAAGATGAGCGGCTGGGGCGCGGGTCGGCTTCTGGTTCGGTGCGGTCACCCGAAGACACCCTGTGGAGTGAGCCACGTGCACCTTTCCCGCTGGAAATTGCTAGTACGGACAACGGTTTAGATGCCTACTGCGAAACCGGCCATTCCACGAAGGAAACTTGCGAGACCGGCCATCCGACGGAGGAAGGCCGCGGTCAAACAGCTAACAAACTGCCGGAACGCGGCCAGCCGTTGGCGGAATCTGTGGCCATTCGATGGGGAGTTCCACATTAAGAATAGACGAACGCCGGCCGCAAGGTCGGCGTTTTGCTTTGTGGCCCATTGGCCGTTTGTTGAACGCTCGGTGCGAGCGATGCGCCGCGCGCTGGCCACCATTTGCCCCACAGCTCGGTGTACCAGGCCATGAAGACCCAGGCCGCTGGCGACGGCGCCGCGGTCCTTCTCGCTGATGCCTGGCCGGCGCAGCGCCAGCGTCCTTCTTCTTGGCGATGGTGGACGCTACTGGCGTGAGGCCCCGACTCTACCCAAACCGGGGCCCCATACGTTTCAGCTCAACGGGTGGCCAGATCGAAGCGGTCCAGGTCCATCACCTTGCTCCAGGCGGCCACGAAGTCCCGCACGAATTTCTCCTTCGCATCGGCGCTTGCGTACACCTCGGCAAGCGCGCGCAGCACGGAGTTGGAGCCAAACACCAGGTCGGCGCGCGTGGCGGTCCACTTCAGTTGGCCGGTCTTGCGGTCCTTGCCTTCGTAGATGCCGCCGGCCGGCTTCCACTCAGTGCCCGTATCGAGCAGGCTGGCGAAGAAGTCGGTGCTCAGCACGCCTGGCTTGTCGGTGAGTACGCCGTGCTTGCTGCCGCCCGCGTTGGCACCCAGCACGCGCAGCCCGCCCACGAGTACGGTCAGCTCGGGCGCGGTCAGCGTGAGCTGCTGCGCCTTGTCCACCAGCAGGTGCTCGACCGGCACGCTGGCCGGACCCTTGAAATAGTTGCGGAAGCCGTCGGCCACCGGCTCGAGCACGGCGAACGATTCGACATCGGTCTGCTCCTGCGCGGCGTCCACACGGCCGGGCGCGAACGGCACCTCGATGGCGAAGCCCGCTGCCTTGGCGGCCTGCTCCACGCCCACGCCGCCGGCCAGCACGATCACGTCGGCCAGCGAGAGCTTGCCCGAGGCCTTCTGGATCTCTTCCAGCGTGGCCAGGACCTTGGTCAATTGGCCCGGTATGTTGACCTCCCAGCCCTTCTGCGGCGCCAGGCGGATGCGCGCGCCATTCGCCCCGCCGCGCTTGTCGCCGCCGCGGAAGGTCGAGGCCGAGGCCCAGGCGGTCGAGACGAGCTGCGCGACCGTCAGGCCCGACGCGGCGATCTTTGCCTTCACGTCGGCGATATCGGCGGCGCTCGGCGCCGGCAGCGTGGCCTTGGGCAGCGGGTCCTGCCAGATCAGGTCTTCCTTCGGCACCTCGGGGCCGAGGTAGCGCCCCTTCGGGCCAAGGTCGCGGTGGGTCAGCTTGAACCAGGCGCGCGCGAAGGCGTCCGCGAAGGCCTGCGGGTTGTCGAGGAAGCGGCGAGAGATCTTCTCGAACTCGGGGTCGAGGCGCAGTGTCAGGTCGGTGGTCAGCATCGTCGGCTTGTGTTTCTTGCCGGGGATGTGCGCGTCGGGAATGATCTCCGGCGCGTCTTTGGCCACCCACTGCTTGGCACCGGCGGGGGACTTGGTCAGTTCCCACTCGTACTTGAACAGGTGCTCGAAGAAGTCGTTGCTCCAGCGTGTCGGCGTGGTGGTCCAGGTGACCTCCAGGCCGCTGGAGACGGTGTCCTTGCCGTGGCCGCTGCCGAAGTTGCTGTTCCAGCCCAGACCCTGCGCCTCGAGTGGCGCGCCTTCGGGCTCGGGGCCTTTGTGGGACTCCGGTGCGGCGCCGTGCGCCTTGCCGAAGGTGTGGCCGCCGCCGATCAGGGCGACGGTCTCCTCGTCGTTCATCGCCATGCGGCCGAAGGTGGCGCGGATGTCCTTGGCGGCGGCCACCGGGTCGCCGCTGGCGTTGGGGCCCTCCGGGTTCACGTAGATCAGGCCCATGTGGGTGGCGGCCAGCGGCTGGTCGAGGTCGCGGTCACCGGTGAAGCGCTTGTCGGTGGCCAGCCAGGTGGTCTCGTTGCCCCAGTTGGCGTCGTTGTCGGGTTCCCACACGTCCTCGCGGCCGGCGCCGAAGCCGAAGGTGCGGAAGCCCATCGACTCGAGCGCGACGTTGCCGGTGAGGAGCAGCAGGTCGGCCCAGCTGATCTTCTGGCCGTACTTCTGCTTGATCGGCCAGAGCAGGCGGCGCGACTTGTCGATGTTCACGTTGTCGGGCCAGCTGTTGAGCGGCGCGAAGCGCTGCTGCCCGCGGCCGCCGCCGCCGCGGCCGTCGGCCGTGCGGTAGGTGCCGGCGGCGTGCCAGGCCATGCGGATGAACTGCGGGCCGTAGTGGCCGAAGTCGGCCGGCCACCAATCCTGCGAGTCGGTCATCAGCGCCAGCAGATCCTTCTTGAGCGCGGAGTAGTCGAGCTTCTTGAATTCCTCGGCGTAGTCGAAGCTCGCGCCCAGCGGGTCGGACTTGCTCGAGTGCTGGCTGAGCAACTCCAGCTGAAGCTGACTGGGCCACCAGTCCTTGCTTGTCGTGCCGCCGCTGGCGGCGTGGTTGAACGGGCATTTGGCTTCGGTTGACATGACTCTCTCCTTCGGTAGTTGGATCCTGACCGTGGCTCAGGCCACGGCGCCGCTGACGTATCCGAGAAGGTACGCCTATGGTCGAATGTCTTCCAATTGAAAACCGCTAACTCCCTGATACTGGATATTGACCTCAGGCACTCAGGCGCGCCACGCCCGGCAGCTCGCAGGCGCAGATGCAGTTGCGCAGCGCCGCGATGTCGACGGCGAGGGCTGGGGGCCGATCGCGCGCCAAGATCTTGAAAACTTGCTTGACGCCGCGACAACGATTGGCGTTCTGTGGCTCCTCCGGTGACCGGGGCGGGGAGCCACCGCCGCGTTTTCGGAACCTCTACAGCGAGCGCAGGAAGGCCATCAGGGCGTCTCGATCGGACTTGCTCAGCGCCTCGAAGCGCTGGCGGCTCGCCGTGCCCTCGCCACCGTGCCACATGATGGCCTCCGTGAGCGTCCGAGCGCGGCTGTCGTGCAGATAGCCCACCTTGATGTCCTTGCCGGCCACCAGCTCGGTGTAGCCGATGCCCCACAGCGCCGACGTGCGCCACATGCTGCCCGTGGCCAGGCCCTCCGTGAAGTTGTCTGCCAGGTCTGAACCCATGTCGTGCAACAGCATGTCGGTGTACGGCTTGATCGTCTGGTTGCGCGCCTCCGCGAGTTCGCTGCCGGAACCCGTCTTCATCTCGGTGACGTGGCAGCTCGAGCACTTGCTGTCCGTGAAGACCTTGGCACCCGCCTTCACCAGGACGGGGTCGACATCCAGCGCCGCAATGGGCGACACACCCTTCGGGAAGCCGCTGGCGAGGCTGCGCTGTGCCGGCACACCCAGCAGCGCCACGTAGCGCGTCAGCAACTGCAGCACATCATTGGAGATGCCGCGTTCGACCTTGCTCGTGTTGCACTTGTCTGGGCCGAAGAGACAGTCGCGATTCGGAAAGACCGGCGACGTGACCGACAGGTCGAGCAAGGCGGCCCCAGCAATCTGGTGGCGCAGGCTGACCTTGGACGCCTTCCACCCGTACCGACCCAGGCGCACGGCCCCGGTCTCCGGGTCATAGGCGAAGTTGGCCTGGCCCTTCACGCCATCGGCATCCGGGGTGCTGCGCACACGCGAGAGGATCTCGGCGTCTGAGATCGCTTCGAGCAGACCCATGCCGATCACCGGCTGGGCGCTGCGCAGCGAATACACGCTGGGCGTCGGGCCGTTGAACGCCACTTTCGGCTTGCTCAGTTCGACCGCGGTGCCGTCGGCGAGCTTCACGGTCTTGACGTCGAAGCCCGCCACCCGGACGCCGGTGCCCCAGTCGCTTCGGGTGACGTTGGCGGACGGCCGCGCGTTCATCTGCACCGAGGTGCCGTAGGTCGGGTGCGGCAGCTGCCGCCCGTTGGTGTCCGGCTCTGCGGCGCGGACGGCCATGGTGTCCACGCGCTGATTGATGGCGACCGGCGCCAGGCTGCGGCCATTGTTGATGTGGCAGCCAAAGCAGCTCGACTGATTGAAGCGCGGCCCTTGCAGGCCGATGGCCTCGTCGTTCCGGTCGTTTCCGTCCTCGTTGTGCTCGCCGGTTTGCATGCTGGTGTGGAACCAGCGGCGCCCTTCGACGAAGCGCTGCATGTTCTGCATGCCGATGTTGTTGTACGGCTGCTGGAACATCCGCGAGTTGTCGTCGGAGTAGTCATACGACACCGATCCCAAACCGCCCTGCAAGGTGTCCGCGGGCAGCGGTGCGTTCATCAGCCGCGGCTGCACGCCGTACCACGGACGCAGACCCTCGCCCATCACATAGGTCAACTCCATCGAGTAGTAGCGAAAGGCGCCACTGTCGCCGATGGCGTCCATGTCCGCGCGGGTGGAGAAGAAGGAGTTCGTGAATTCGAAGTAGTCACCCGCCTTGAGCGGGCGATCGGCAACCTTGTCGCCATTGCCGACGAGAACGCCGTTGGCGTCGGCGACCAGGGTCTTGTAGCCCGGGTAGTTGTCGAAGATCAGGCTGCAGCCGCCGTTGGCTCCGACGACCCCGTTGTACCCGCTGGTGGGCTTGAGCAGCGCAGCTTGCGGCGGCCTCGGCATGGCCGGGCAGGCGGCGATGCCTTGCCCACCCTGCGTGTACGCCGTGCGATCCAGGATCTCGCCTGGGCGCGTCCAGCCGAAGCCGGTGACGTTGGGGTTGGTGAATCCGCGGACGAAACCGTGGCCGCCGCCCCGCTGCGCCTGCGGGTAGTACTCGTTGACGATCAGCCGCGGGTTGGTCACGCCGGCAACCTTGCTGTTGTCGATGAACTCGACACCCCAGGTTCGGTTCTTGAAGTAGTTCTTGACGAAGCTCAGGTAGGAGCCCGGGCCTTTATCGAGCGGCTTGCCCGCGGCGTCGACGGTCTCGTTCGCGCCATAGCCGATCTCGTTCCACGACTCGCCGCGCTCGCGACCGTGCCGGCCGCCGGCGCGCATGCCCCAGCGGGTCACCAGGGTTCCGTCAGGCAGCGAAAACTGCAGCACTTCCAGCGGCTCTTTCACGGCAGGCGCAGGGGCGAGCTTGTCACCGTTGGTCGGGAACGGCGCGAACGAGCTCGCCACCGAGCCACCCAGCGTGTTGTCGCTGCCCGGAGACCTGAACTCCACCTCATACAGCGAATAGTCGTACTTGGTGCCGCGCGCCACGCCCTTCAGCCGGACATAGCGGACGTTGGCGTTGAGGTTGAAGAATTCCTCCGTGCCGCCCTTGCCGTCCACCACGTAGCGAAGCTGGTACCAGGTGGCTCCGTCGTCGGAGACCTGAAGCGCGTACTCCTTGCCATACGAGTTTTCCCACACCAGCTTCATGTAGCCGATCGCGGTCTTCTTGCCGAAGTCGAACTGGATCCAGTTGTCGTCCACTTGGGAACTCTGCCAGCGCGTGCCGGTCGCGTCGCCGTCAAGGACCTGTGCGGCAGTGTTGCCCCCGTTGGTCGTCGAGGCCGTTGCGGCCACGGGCTTGATCGACACGCTCAGCTTGCTCATGTCAACGCCCGAAGTCACTTGCTGCGACAGCGGTGGCTGCGCAGGAGCGTCTGTCACGGGCGTCGGCAGCGCAGGCGCAGGAGCAGGCGCCGCATTGTCAGTTTCCTGCACGGGTGGATTGGGATCGGCTGTTGTCCCGTCCAGAAGGGGCGCAGGCGCGGGCGCGTTGCCGGTCGCGGGATCGCCGGACGATGGCGCGCTGGATGCCGAGTCGCCGCCTCCGCACCCACTCAGGGTGGCGGCCGCGAGAAACAGGGAAGTCAGGGTCACGGCGGCCCATGACGGCTTGTGCCCTGCAGGAACTGTGCGCTTCATTTTCTTTTACCCCCTTCTCATCGTGTTCAGTTGTTGTGGGCCGGGTGGCGGTAGAACTTCATCAATCGTCAGCGCGAGGCGGATGTGCGACTGAATAGGCAGATTCGATGCCTGCATCGATTGCAACGTCGCAGACGGCCGTGCTCCCGTCTCGCCGGGGCTCTGCAGATGACTACACGGGCTCCAGCGCGCGCCCGAGAGAAGCCGCATCAAGCGGATACAAAATTGACTGGCCGGGGCCTACCGGCGACAGTTTGTGTGCAGCGTCCTGGCCGATAGCGCGCTGCGGCGAGTCGGCACTGGGGATCAGGGCAAGGAAACTTGGGCGCCCAGACGCTCCGCGAGCGCGATCAACGACCGATCCGACCCGGCCGGACCGAGCAGCGACATGCCGAGCGGTGCACCCTCGCGTCGAGCCAGCGGCATCGACAGCTGGGGAAAGCCGCTCAGCCCCGCGATGCACAGCAGCCGGGTCGCGGCATTGCGGTAGTCCTCGAGGCTGCTCTCGGTCGCGCTGCGCAGCGGCGCGATGTCGGGCATGGAAGGCATCAACAGCACGCCGTCGCTGCCCAGTATTTGCGCGAGCTGCGCGCGGAAGGCCACGCGGAAGGCACGCGCCATGCCGATCTGCTCGTCGCTCACGTTGCGCGACCAGGCAAAGCGTTCGGCGACGCCGGGGCCGAGCGGCGGCGCGTAGCGCTCGATCAACGCGCCGTCGGTGAGCCAGGCTTCACGGCCCTGGACGTAACGGAAGCTCCAGTACATCGCGTCCCAGGATTCGAGCGCCACCTGCTGCACCGGCGCGGCCTGCCCGAGCACGGACTGCACGCGTTGTGCGGCGGCTGCCAGCGCCTGCGTCACCACGGGTGCGAGCAGCGCCCACACGTCCTGCGGCCAGAGCAGCCGCACCGTGGCCGGCAGTGCCGCGGTGTCGGCCCCCAGCAGCACGTCGGCCACACGCGCAAAGGTGCCGATGTCGCGCGCGAACCAGCCGCAGCTGTCGAGGCTGGGGGCCAGATCGAGCGCGCCTTCGAGGCTGACGCGGCCGTGCGTCGGGCGCAGGCCGTACAGGCCGCAGTGGTTGGCCGGCGCGCGCACCGAGCCGCCGGTGTCGGTGCCGATCGCGAAGTCGCACAGGCCCGAGGACACGGCCGACGCCGAGCCGGACGACGAGCCGCCGGTGATGCGGTCCTTCGCGGCACCGTTGATCGGCGCGCCGAAGTGCGCGTTGTTGCCGTTCATCGAGAACGCGAGTTCGTCGGTCACGGTCTTGCCCACGAAGCGCGCGCCGGCATCGAGCAGCTTCTGCACGGTGGGCGCGCTGCGCGTCTTGATGCCCGACATCGCGAGCACCGTGGGGCTGCCGCCGCCGGTGGGGTAGCCCGCCACGTCGAACAAGTCCTTCACGCCGAAGCTGAGTTCGGCGAGCGGGCCGGTTGCGGCACGAGCCACGGCGACGTCAGGGTAGGGAACGAAAGCGTGGGCAGGGTCGTGCAAGGGCATGGACAAGGTCGTCAAAGATGATGAGTGACTCAGGCCACGACGACCGGCGCGATGGCCGCCGCGGCGTCGGTGTGGATGCAGCGCGCGCGATGGCTCGGCGCCAGTTCGATCGCCGGCGGTTGGGCTGCGCGGCAGGCGTCGGTGGCGAGCGAGCAGCGCTCGGCAAAGGCACAGCCCGGCGGCAGCGCCGACAGATCGGGGGGCGCGCCGCCTATCGTCTCGAGGCGGCTGCCGCGCGCCATCGCGCCATGCGCGCGGCTCTTCAGCAACGCAATCGTGTACGGGTGGCGCGGCGAGCGGATCAACTCGCGTGCCGTGCCTTCCTCGACGATTCTTCCCGCGTACATCACCGCGATGCGGTCGGCCACCTCGACGGCCGCGCCGATGTCGTGCGTGACGAACAACACCGACAAGCCCAGGTCGCGCTGCAGCTCGCGCAGCAGCAACAGGATCTGGATCTGCACCGTGGCGTCGAGCGCGGTGGTGGGCTCGTCGGCCAGGAGCAGCTGCGGCCGGCAGGCCAGCGCCAAGGCAATCATCGCGCGCTGGCGCATGCCGCCCGACATCTCGTGCGGATAGGCCTGCAAGCGGCGCTCCGGGCTCGGGATGCGCACGCGCTCGAACAAGGCCAGGGCGCGCTGGTGCGCCTCGGCGGCCGTCACCGGCTCGTGCCGGCGGATCGATTCGATGATCTGTGCGCCGACCGAGTAGACGGGGTCCAGCGCCAGCAGCGGCTCCTGGAAGATCATCGAGGCCACCTTGCCGCGGAAGTCCGCGAGTTCGGCCTGCGACATCGCGAGCACGTCGCGGCCGGCGACGCGGACCTGGCCGCCGATGCGCGTGCGGCGTTCGGGGTGCAGGCGCAACAGCGTGCGCATCGTCACGCTCTTGCCCGAGCCCGATTCGCCGATCAGCGCGACCACCTCGCCACGCTGGATCTCGAGGCTCACGCCGCTGACGGCCTGCACGGGCTGGCGGCCGCCCGAGAAGCTGACGCTGAGGTCGCGCAGGCTCACCATCGGCTCGGACGCGGCGGCAATCGGGGGCTTGGCTGACATGGCGATGCAGGCGTTGTTGGGTGAACGTGAACGATCAGGCGGCGTGGCGCATGGGCCCGGCCTCAGGATGACCGCTGCCGGCCTCATGCATCAGACAACTGACAACGTGCAGCGCATTGGTGTGTGCCCGCGCAGGAACGCGCTGACTGCAGACCGGCGCGGCCTTCGCGCAGCGCGGATGAAAGCGGCAGCCCGAAGGCGGGTTGATGGGGTTCGGCGGGTCGCCCGCCAGCGCCGCCTCTTCGGTGCGGTGGTCCGGGTCCATCGACGGCATCGACGACAGCAGCGCGCGCGTGTAGGGGTGCGCCGGTGCTTCGTAGAGCCGGTCCGAAGGGCCGATCTCGGCGACCTGCCCCAGGTACATCACCATCACGCGATCGCTCATGTAGCGCACCACGTTGAGGTCGTGGCTGATGAAGATGTAGGTCAGCCCGAACTCGGCCTTCAGGTCGAGCAGCAGGTTGATCACCTGTGCCTCGACCGACTTGTCGAGCGCCGATACCGCCTCGTCGAGGATGACCACGCGCGGCTGCAAAGCGAGCGCGCGCGCGATGTTGACGCGCTGGCGCTGGCCGCCCGACAACTCGTGCGGATAACGCTCGGCAAAACGCCTCGGCTCGAGGCCCACGCGCGCGAGCAGATCGCGCGCACGGCGCACCGCCTCGTCGTGCGCGACGCCGTGCACCTGCGGCCCGAAGGCGACCGAATCCTCGATCGTCAGGCGTGGGTTGAGCGACGCGTAGCTGTCCTGGAACACCATCTGCACCTGGCGGCGGAATTCTTTCGACGGCAGGTCGCGGCTGCCGACCGCGCGGCCGTCGAACACCACCTCGCCGGCGGTCGGTGCCATCAATTGCATCAACAGGCGCGCGGTGGTCGATTTGCCGCAGCCCGACTCGCCGACGACGCCGAGCGTTTCGCCCTTGAACACCTCGAAGTCGACACCGTCGACGGCACGCACCACACCGCCGCCGCGGCCCAACGCGTCTTTCTTCAGCGGGAAGTGCTTCTGCAACCCGCTGATCGTGAGCAGGGGTTGCGCGGTGGTTGATGACATGGCTTGCATCGCATCAGCCTTTGTTGTCCATCGCCGAACGCAGCCCGTCCGAGAGCAGGTTGAACGAGATCGACGTGATGAAGATCATCGCGCCGGGCAGCGCCGCCACCCAGGGCTGCACGTAGATCGCGGTGCGCAGCGTATTGAGCATCAGGCCCCATTCGGGCTCGGGCGGCTTCACGCCCAGGCCAAGGAACGACAGCCCCGAGGCCAGGATCATCGACACCGCGATCAGGCTGGTGGCGTAGACGAAGACCGGCCCCAGCACGTTGCCCAGCACGTGCACGCGCACGATGGCGAAGGCGCTGGCCCCGGAGGCGCGGGCCGCCTCCACGTAGTCGCGCCCGCGCACCTGCGTGGTCACGCTCTCGGCCACGCGCGCGATCTGCGGGATGAAGACGACGGTCAGCGAGATCAGCGAGTTGACGACGCCCGCGCCCAGCACGCCCGACAGCGCGATCGCGAGCAGCACCGAGGGGAAGGCGTAGAACACGTCGATCGTTCGCATGATCGAGGTGTTGACGAGGCCGCCCGCATAACCGGCCAGGATGCCGATCGCGGCACCGATGCCGAAGGCGCAGATCACCGGCGTGATGCCGATGAACAGCGACAGCCGCGCGCCGACGATCAGGCGCGACAACATGTCGCGGCCGAGCTCGTCGCTCCCGAGCAGCAGGCCTGGCGTGCCGATCGGCTTGAGCCGTTTGAGCATCGACGACTGATACGGATCGGCCGGTGCGAGCCACGGGCCGAAGACGGCCAGCGCGACGAGCAGCAGAACCACCAGCGCGGCGCCTATCGCGACCGGGTCACGCGTGAAGCGCAGCGCTGCCGAGGCCCAGTAGCCGCGCGAGCGCTGCATCGGCAGCGCTGCTTCATCGGCGGCAAGCGAAGAGGAGGCTGCCAGTGTCGACATGGTCATCCCTTGTCAGGCGCGAGCGATGCGCGGGTCGAGCAGCGTCTGCAGCACATCGACCAGCAGGTTCAGCACCACGAAGAACAGTGCCAGTACCAGAATCGTGCCCTGCAGCAGCGGCAGATCGCGTTGGAAGATGGCCGAGTTCAACAGGAAGCCGGTACCGGGCCAGGAGAACACGGTCTCGATCAGGATCGAGCCGCCGAGCAGGTAGCCCAGTTGCAGCCCCATCACGGCGAGTGCGGTGGGGGCCGCGTTCTTGACCATGTGGCGGAACACGCCGAAGTGCGTGAGGCCTTTGGCGCGCAGGCCGACGATGAACTCCTGGTCGAGGATGTCGGCCACCAGCGCGCGCACCGTGCGCGCGATGATGCCCATGGGTATCACCGACATCGTGATCGCCGGCAGCACCAGGAACTGGAGATGCGCCCAGTCCCAGGACCAGTCGTCCGAGCCGCCCGGCCCCGCGCCGGTGGCCGGAAGCCACATCAGCTGCGACGAGAAGACGATCACCATCACCATGCCCAGCCAGTAGTGCGGCACGCTCACGCCGAGAATCGACAGCATCGACGCGACGCGATCGAGCCAGGAGTTGCGGAAGTAGCCCGCGACGAAACCGAAGAGGCAACCCAGCACGAAGCCGATCACGGTCGCCACCACCGCCAGGCGCAGCGTGTTGCCGACCGCGGTCAGCACCTCGCCGGCCACCGCGCGGTTGCTCGCGATGGACACGCCGAGGTCGCCGTGCATCGCGCGCCAGATCCACATCGCGAACTGCTCTGGCAGAGAGCGGTTGAAGCCGTAGAGCTCGCGCAGCCGTGCCTGCAGCTCGGCCGACGCATCGGGCGGGAGAATCGAAACCAGCGGATCGCCCGGCGCCAAGTGGACGAGCGCAAAGCACACGAGGGCCACGCCGATCATGATCGGAACGGCGTAGAAGATGCGGCGCAGCAGGTAGGCGAGCATGGGCGGTGCGGCGAAGCAGTGAGGCGGGCGGTGGCCTTCAGTCCATCGTCATCGTGGCGATGTCGATGAACCAGCTCTTGGGCTGCACGACGTTCTTGACCTTGGGCGACATCGCCCGCGGGCCCACGTCGTGCGCGATCCAGACGAAGGGCGCGTCGTCCACGATGCGCGCGTGCAGCTTGGCCAGCGCCGCATCGCGCGCCTTGTCGTCGAAGGTGGTGCGGGCCTCGGCCACCAGCTTGTCGACCTCGGCGTTGCCGTAGTAGCCCCAGTTGTTGGAGACCGGCGGGTAGGTCTTGGTGCTGGCGAAGCGCACCATCGCGAAAAACGGGTCCATCGCGGCGAAGCTGATGTTCACCGCGTTCGAGCCGTTGGCCGACGCGTCCTTGGCGCCCTTGCGCCAGTTGGTGAACAGCGTGTTCCATTCGATCACGTCGAACTGAACATCGAAGAAGCATTGCTTCAGCGACTGCTGCACGAACTCGTTCATCGGCAGCGGCTGCATCTGGCCCGAACCCGATGCGGAGATCTGGACCTTGACCTTGACGGGCTTGGCGGCCGAGAAGCCGGCCTGTGTCATCAGCGCCTGCGCGGCCTTGACGTCGTACTTGATGTCGAACTTGGGGTTGCCCCACCACGGATGGCCCGGCGGCACCGTGCCCTTGGGCTCGGCCATCATGCCGCCCAGCAACTGCTTCAGGCCGTCGCGGTCGACGCACAGATTGGCCGCCTGGCGCACGCGCTTGTCGAGCCAGGGCGACCCGTCGACGAACGACAGCTGCCAGGGCCACACATGCGGCTGCGCGTTCGAATAGATCTTGAAGCCGCGCTGCGTGATCTGCGCCATCGCGTCGGGGGCCGGCGCTTCGATCCAGTCGACCTGGCCGCCGAGCAGCGCGGCCGTGCGCGCATTGGCCTCGGGCATCGGCAGCAGCACGACCTTGTCGATCTTCGGCACGCGCTTCGCGTCCCAGTAGCTCTTGTTGGCGGCCAACTCCAGGCGCTCGCGCGCCAGGAAGCGCGTGACCTTGAACGGCCCCGAACCTGCCGGGTCGGCCGCGAAGGCGCTCCAGGCGGTCTTCGCGCGCTCCGCCGGCGCGGTGACGTTGGCGGGCACCGCCTTGAGCTTGGCCTCCCACTGGGCCGGCGAGGCCATGAACAGGTTCGTCAGATTGATCGGCAGGAACGCATCCGGCTCGGACGTCGTCAGTTCGACCGTCACGTCGTCGACCTTGCGCGCCGAGACCAGCGTGGGCATGCGCGAGGCGGTCACGCCCACCTGGCTGGGATCGAAATGCGGAGCGTCCTTGTCGAGCACCTTGCGCACGTTCCAGACGACGGCATCGGCGTTGAAGGCCGAGCCGTCATGGAACTTGACGCCGGGGCGCAGCTTGAAGATCCATTTGGTCTTGTCCTTCGCGTCGACCGCCCACGAGCTCGCGAGCCCGGGGATCACCGTGCTGGGGGCCTCCGACTTCGACAAGTCCCATTGCGTGAGCGAGTCGTAGATCGGGATGCCGGTGAAGCGGTTGCCTTCGAAGCCCTGGTCGGGCTGACCCAGGGTGCGCGGGATGTCGGCGGCCGTCATCGCGATGCGCAGCGTCTTGTCCTGCGCGAACGCGGCAGGCTGTGCGAGCGCCAGCGTCAACAACGCGGCGCAGGTGGCCAGGGGTTTCAGACCAAGGGCGGCAACAGCATGCTTCACGAAGAACTCCCGTTCAGAACAAAGGTGGATGGCATCAAGCTTGTGACCACAGGCGCTCGCAGCGCACGCGGCGCAGGTCCATTTCGACTTCCATGTCGACGATCGGCGGGCGCGTCAGGTGCCAGGTCAGTCCGCCCGACAGGTTGCCGCGCCGGATGATTTCGTCCTCCACCAGCGTGCCGATGTCGTGCACCGTGTAGGCCTGCACGACGGTTGCGTCGGCCCAGCCGAAGCCGAGCCCGGCGGCACGCCGCTCCATCTCGGTCATCACATAGCGAAGCTTTTCGCGCAGGCCCTCGAGGCTGGTGTCACCGAGGCGCACCATGCTTTCCCGGTAGCTCGCCTGGCCGTCGCGGGCCTCGCCGCCGCCCGACACCACGAAGCTCGCCGGGCCTGGCGTCGCGTCAACGTCGACGGTGTAGGAGAAGGCATGGAAAGCCGGCGCAGACGGGACGTTCACCAGCGGGCAGACATTGGTGCGGGCCACCGGGTTGCGATCTTCGCGCAGGAGGCCCCAGGATTCGAGCGTGTCCGCGTAGCGTCGGTTGAACGCGTCGAAGCCCGCTTCGGAGAACGGGGCCGGCGAACGCAGCTCGCAGGCACAAAGGGCTGTGAGCGGGCGCCCCACCGACGCCAGGTGAGCCGCGATCGCCCTGAAGCCTTCGGTCAGCGGCATCGGCCGTGGAAACAGCACGCGATCGATGGCATGGCCTGGCTGCGCGGCCACGCCGCCCGAGTACTGGTACACACCCTTCAAGTAGCGGTAGCCCCCATCGGGAAAGTTCACCAGCTCAGTCCGTTCGGTCATTCAGTCTCTCCAGGCCCGCGTCCAGTGTAGGAAGCGGCTGCGCTGGCGAGAAGATCGATTCGGGCACGCGCCCGTTGCCGAAATCAGAACGCCCGGCCGACTTGCCGCCGTAGCGGCCCATGGCGTTGGCGAGCAGTTCCAGCAGTGCGCGCGCGGCCAGCGACAGCCGCTGCGTCGGAAAGGTGACGAGGCTCGTCGCGGTCTGGGCGAAGTCGCGCTCCTTGAGCGGCACGGCGCAGAGGTCGCCATTCGATACCTCGTGCAGCGCCGCGTAGCGCGGCATCAGCGTGACCAGCTTTCCGTTGCGCACGACGCCGCGCGCCATCTCGAGCGTGTTGGTCTCGATCGCGAGTTCGAGGTTCACCCGCAGTTTGGCCGCGATGCGGTCGACCAGGTGTCGGATCTGGAACGAGCGGTCGGGCAGGGCCAGGCGCTCGCTGGCCAATTCGCGAAACGATATCGAGCGCTTGCGCGCCAACGGGTGCGTGGGTGCAACCAGCGCACACAGCGGCTGCTCCAGCCGCGCATGCTCGCGCAGCGAATGGCGTTCGGCGAGATTGAAGGCCAGCGCCATGTCGATGCGGCCGGCCTGCAGCGCCTCCACCACGGCACGCGATCCGACCACGGACACCTGCACCTTCACCTGGGGATGGCGCTCCTGGTAGCGGGCCAGGTTGCTGGCGAGGAAGTGCCCGACCATGCCCTCGATGCTGCCGATGCGCACCACGCCCGAGGGCTTTCCGACCAGTTCTTGCAGCATGGCGCGCAGGGTGTCGCTCTCCTGCAGCGCTGCTTCCGCATGCGCGAGCACCAGCTCGCCGGCTGGCGTCAGGGTCGTGCGGTTGGCGCGGCGGTCGAGCAGCAGGACCTTCAGTTCGGTCTCGAGATTGGCGATCTGTCGGCTGATGGCGCTGGGCGCAATGCCCAGGCTCTCGGCGGCGCCGCGCAGCGAGCCGGTGCGCGCCGTCTCGCGAAAATAGAGCATGGCAGTCGACAGCATCGTGGCCTCCTCTCAGCGGGCAATGGGCGTTCCGCCAACGCAATTCGCGTGCCGGGCCCGGGAGCGACGGGAACTCTCGTTCCCACTTTCGCCCGGGCCCGACTTCTCCATCGTCTCATGCGCATCGACCACCACTTCCGCTGCGCGTCGCAGCCGTGTCGCCAACTGAAATGCCTGGCAGGAACTGGGCGTTGGCACCTATCGACTCCCCGGATGGATTCCATCGAAACATATTGGCTTCCACCGGAGATGTCCAGCTTCTAACCTTGAGCCTGGTTCATTCGCCAAAGGAAAGAGCATGTCGCACGTCGACGAGGACATCTTGGACAGCGAGGTTCGGCGTCCAACCACCGGACCGAGAGCAATCGTTTTGCGCACGCGCGGCCACAAGCACGGACCGGTGACTCGCATCGTCAGCCCAGGCGACGTCGGCGAACTCATCAAGCCATACGTGTTCTTGGACTACTTCGACTTCACGCCGCAACAGGGGTCGATGTTTCCGATGCACCCGCACTCAGGTATTGCCACGGTCACGATCCTGCTGTCCGGCGACATGCGCTACGAAGACACGACTGGTGCGTCGGGTACGTTGGCCACCGGCAGCGTTGAATGGATGCGCGCAGGCAACGGTGTATGGCACGACGCAGGTCCGCTCGGGCGCAATCGCTTTCACGGCTTTCAGATGTGGATCGCACTGCCACCGTCGCTCGAAAACGCATCGGCGCAAAGCCAATACCTTCCGCGCGAGGATGTTCCCAGAGAAGGCCCCGCGCGAGTCATCCTTGGTTCGTACGGGAGCAGCAAGAGCCTCGTGAATGCTCCCGAGGGTTTGACAACGCTGCACGTTCAGCTGGTTGCTGGCGAGCGTTGGACCTTCCTGCCGCCTTCTGGCCACACGATCGCTTGGGCCCACGCATACCGCGGCGCAGTGAGAGCCAGCGGAGCCACGATCTCGGACGAGCTGGTGGTCTTCAGCGAGTCGGGCGACAGCATCGAGTTCGAAGCGCAAGAAGAGGCCGACTTCATCGTCGCATCCGCCGTCAAGCACCCTCACGACCTCGTGCTCGGCTACTACTCGGTCCATACCAGCGAAGACGAACTCACCAAGGGTGAGGCAGAGATCGCTCGGATTGGCCACGCGCTTCGCGCACAGGGTCGCATACGCTGACTTCCTAACCCTGATCCTTGTCTTCTGATCTTTTCATCGACCTTACCTGGGACTTTTTACCATGGGCACTTCTCAATCGACATCCTCTGCGGTCCCGTTCGTCGGGCGCATCCTCCTCGCGGCGATCTTTCTGATCGGCGGCTTCGGCAAGCTGATGGACCCCGCAGGCACGCAGGGCTACATCGCCTCCGTCGGACTGCCGTTCCCCGTCCTCGGCTATGCGGCCGCTCTCGTCATCGAGCTCGGCGGCGGCGCACTGCTCCTCCTTGGCTATCGCGTGCGTCTGGTTTCCCTTGGGCTGGCTGCGTTCTCGATCGTGTCCGCCTTGATCTTCCACCATGCGCTGGGTGACCAGAACCAGATGTTCCACTTCCTGAAGAACTTCGCGATGGCTGGCGGCCTGCTGCAGGTCTGCGCCTTTGGAGCTGGCGCGTTCAGCCTCGACAACCGCGCCGCCAGCGCGCCGCGCGGGCTCGCCGCGCGCTAGCGTCGCTCAGACCGAAGGAAGCGTCGAAGTCCGCGCAGGCATTGATCGATCAGGCGCCCTCGGACTCCTTCTGAAGCTCCGTCAGAAACGTGATGAAGCTGCGCGTCTTGGGCACGGGGTGGCGGGTGTACGGGTACACCGCCGACACCGTCTGCGTCGGCCCGGTGGCGGCAAGGACTTCGACAAGCCGCCCGGCGCGGATCTCGTCATTGACCGTGTAGTCGAGCAATCGCACGAGTCCGGCGCCGCTCACTGCCGCGCCCAACGCCGCCATCGGGTCGTCAAAGACCAGCCGGCAAGGCAGTTGGAGCGCGCGCGGTGAGTCGCTGTCCCCGAACAACCAAGGCAACGGGCGCCCCGTGCCTGAGAGCACCAGGTCGATGCAACTGTGGTCGAGCAAGTCCTCGGGCTTTGTCGGACGTCCGCGACGCTGCAGATACGCGGACGAAGCGACGATGCAATAACGCGTCTTGTGCAGCGGCACAGCGATGAGGCGCGAATCCTGAACTCTTCCGAGGCGCACTGCCATGTCGAAGCCATCGGCGATGAAATCCTTCACCTCATTGCTGAGGTTGACGTCGACACTGACTTTCGGGTATCGCTCCAGGTATCGACCGAGGTAGGGCACGACACGCTTGAGGCCGTAGCTCGCTGGCAGGCTGATCCGCAGCTTTCCGCGCGGCTCGACGCGACCGACCGCCAGTTCGGCCTCGATGTCATCGATGTCGGCCAGAGCTTGACTGCAACATTTGTAGTACGCCTGACCCTCGTCAGTCAGACGCACGGCGCGCGTCGTGCGCTCAAACAGCTTGACGGCGAGGCGGCGCTCCAGGCGGCTGACTGCCTTGCTGACGGCCGACGGCGTGGTGCCTGCGTTTTCGGCGGCTGCAGTGAAGCTGCGGGATTCGGCGGCCTTGCAGAACAGTTCGACGGTCGTCAAACGCGACATGCGGGTTTCACTCATCGCCACGGTGTGATCGCAAGGAGCATTGGTGCCGGCGTGTCATGACTCATGTGACGCGGATTGTATTTGTCCAAGCCGACCGGATACCTAGACTCGCTGCACACAACGAGGTGGCTCTCGAGCGAAGAGTGAGGCCGCCCACCCTTGAGGAGACATCGATGGCCAACGCAAACGTCCAAGGCGTCCGCCTCACCAGCGTTTCAGCTGCCCGAGTGGGGCGCGCGCTGCTCGGTGCGCTTTTTCTTGTCTCGGGCTTGCTCAAGATAGGTCGGTTTGCCGGCATCGCAGCTGTGCTGGCCACCAAGGGAGTTCCGCTGCCGGAAGTCGCCGCCGGGCTCGTCGTCCTGCTGGAGATTGCCGGCGGGCTGGCACTCGTCATCGGCTGGCGCGCACGCGAGGCCGGCATTGCGCTGGCCCTGTTCGTCATCGCGGCGACGCTGCTCTTCCATCCCTTCTGGTCGGCGGATGCCGCTGCCTTTTCGAACCAGCTCAACCACTTTCTCAAGAACGTCGCCATCCTCGGCGCGTTGATGATGGTCGCCGCATCGTCCGGCCACCACGAATCGGCGTAGTGGTCCACCGACAACCTTCTGTGCACACCCCTGGAGACCCCATGACTCTTGCTCGAATCGCGCGCTGCCTGTTGGCCACGGCTGCCATCGCGCTGCCGCTCACCGCCGTGGCGTTCCCTGACAAGCCGATCGAATGGGTCGTGCCCTATGCCGCGGGTGGCGGCTCCGACGTGGTGGCCCGGGTTCTGGGCGAAGCCATGGGCAAGACGCTGGGCCAGACGATCATCGTCAGCAACAAGCCCGGTGCGGCCACCAACATCGGTGCCGACTACGTGGCCAAGGCCAAGGCGGACGGCCATGTGCTCCTGACGGCGGACACGGCCACGCTGGCGGCCAATCCGGCGCTGTATTCGAAGCTGAGCTACAACGTCGAAAAAGACTTCGCCCCGGTGGGCTTGATGGCCCGCTTTCCGTTGGTCCTCGTCGTCAACCCCGACGTGCCGGCGAAGAGCCTGTCCGAGTTCATCGAGTGGGCCAAGAAGAAGCCAGAGGGCGTCAACTATGCGACGCCCGGAGCCGGCAGCCCGCACCATCTGACTGGCGAATTGTTCCGTTCACAAACGGGTCTGAAGCTGCAGCCCGTGCCGTATCGCGGCGCAGCGCCGGCGGTGCAGGATGTCGTTGGGGGTCAGGTGCCGTTCATGTTCGTCGACACCGCTGCCGGCTACCCTCATATCGTGTCTGGCAAGCTGCGCGCGATCGGGGTGGCGAGCCCGCAGCGAGTCGTCGGGTTCGATGCTGTCCCCACGCTCGCCGAGCAGGGTTTGAAGGGCTTTGAAGCCTACGCATGGCAAGGCATGGTCGTGCCGGCAGGGACACCGCCAGACGCCGTTGCGGCGTTGAGCAAGGCGCTGCAGGCCGCCTTGGGCACCACGGCCATCAAGGCGCGATTCCAGACTCTGGGTCTTGAGCCCGTGCTCGGCACACCTGCGCAGATGGCGGCCTATGCGAAGAGCGAGCGCGAGAAGTGGGGCCGGGTGATTCGCGACAGCAACATTCGTCTCGATTGAAGCGCCGCACGATTCGCACCGACAGGTTCGATCCGGACCCAACCCATGCCCCGGCACTGATCAGCTGGGTTGAATCGCCAACACGTTGAGCTTGGAGTAAGCCTAGGCTTCCATTGCTTGGGATTTGACGCCCTCCATGAGTCGTCGATCTGACGTTTGTCCCGTTGCTTGATCATTTCGGCCAATCGCGTTGCGCCGACACGCCATTGCGATCGCGCATATCGGCCGTGTCCAATCAGCCAAAGCCGCCTTGAGCAACAACGGAGACAAGCCATGAGATCGTCATTCACCCGACGCGCGTTCGCCATCGCACTGGCGATGTTCGCCAGCCACGGGGCGTTCGCGCAAGACGCGTCGGCCTACCCGAGCCAGCCTCTTCGCATCGTCGTCCCGTACCCGGCCGGCGGCGCCACCGACACGCTCGCACGCCTCGTCGCGACCAAGCTGCAGGAGTCTTGGCGACAGACGGTGGTGGTGGAGAACAAGCCCGGCGCCTCCGGCACGATCGGCAACGACATGGTGGCCAAGGCCCCGCGCGACGGGCACACGATCCTGCTCGGGATCACGGCGATCGTGCAGGTGCAGTCACTGATGCCGAAGCTGCCGTACGACGCGCTGAAGGACCTGCAGCCGCTGGTGCAGGTGGCCAGCACGAATTCGATCTTCGTGGTGCCCGCGTCCGCGCCGGCCAGCACGCTCAAGGAGTTCATCGCCGCCGCGAAGGCGAACCCGGGCCGGCTCAACTACGGCTCGTACGGCATGGGCACGTCCTCGCACATCCAGGGCTCGCTGCTGAACCTGCAGGCCGGCCTGGACCTGACGCACGTGCCGTACAAGGGCGCCGCGCCGCTGCTGACGGACCTGCGCGGCGGGCAGCTGTCATCGGCGTTCATCGACATGGCCACCGCCCGGCCGCACCTCGAGTATCTGAAGGTGCTGGCGGCGACCGGTACGCGGCGCAACAAGACGCTGCCGAACGTGCCGACCTTCGCGGAACTCGGCTTCCAGTCGTTCGAGCCGGTCGGCTGGTTCGGCCTGTTCATGCCCACCGGCGTCCCCGCGTCGATCACTGACAAGTTCACCGCCGAGGCGACCCGCATCCTGCACCTGCCCGACGTGGTGGCGCGCATCGAGCAACTGGGCATGACGCCGGGCGAGCTGAAAGGCGAGGAGTTCGCGCGCGTCGTCAAGTCGGATGCGGCGGTGTACGCGCGCATCATCAAGGACGCCAACATCCGGATGGAGTGACGCGGCGAGCGGCACAGGAGAGCAGATGAGCATCAAGCGACAGGCCTGCATCGCGGGCGCCTGGGAACACCCGCTGCGCAAGGCGCCCGACAAGACCACGGCGCAGCTGCACTACGAGTGCGCGCGCGGCGCGTTGGCCGATGCGGGGCTCGGGTTCAAGGACGTCGACGGCTACTTCTGCGCCGGCGATGCGCCCGGCTTCGGCATGCTCAGCATGGTCGACTACCTGGGCTTGCGCGTGCGCCATGTCGACTCCACCGAGACCGGCGGCTCGTCCTACCTCATCCATGTGTCGCACGCGGCGCAGGCGATCGCGGCCGGCCATTGCGACGTCGCGCTGATCACGCTCGCCGGGCGGCCCCGATCGGAGGCGGCCAGCGGCGTGGCGGCCGCGGCGAAGCCGAACGTGCCCGAGGTGCCGTTCGAGGCGCCGTACGCGCCCGTCACGCTCAACGCCTATGCGCTTGCGGCGATGCGCCACATGCACGAGTTCGGGACCACGGCCGAACAGCTCGCCTGGGTCAAGGTCGCGGCCTCGCACCATGCGCAGCACAACCCGCACGCGATGCTGCGCGAGGTGGTCACGGTGGCCGACGTGCTCGCCTCGCCGCTCGTGTCCGATCCGCTGCACAAGCTCGATTGCTGCGTCGTCAGCGACGGTGGCGGGGCGCTCGTCGTTGTGCGGCCGGAGATCGCGCGCAGCCTGAAGCGCCCGCTGGTGAATGTGCTCGGCGCCGGTGAAGCGGTGAAAGGGCAGGGCGGCGGGCGTGTCGACCTCACGTACTCCGGCGCGGCCTGGTCCGGGCCGAAGGCCTTCGAAGAGGCCGGCGTGTCGCCGCAGGACATCCGCTACGCCTCCATCTACGACAGCTTCACGATCACGGTGCTGATGCAGCTCGAGGACCTGGGCTTTTGCGCCAAGGGCGAGGGCGGCCGCTTCGTCGCCGATGGCAACCTGATCTCGGGCGTCGGCCGCTTGGCCGTCAACACCGATGGCGGCGGCCTGTGCAATAACCACCCGAGCAATCGCGGCGGCATCACCAAGGTGATCGAGGCGGTGCGCCAGCTGCGTGGCGAAGCGCATCCGAAGGTGCAGGTGCCCGGCTGCGAGCTGGCGCTGGTGAACGGCACCGGCGGCTTGCTGGGCACGCGCCACGGCAGCGCCACCTTGATCCTGGGCCGGGAGTGACACGATGACGATGATTCCCGAACGCAGGTTCGCCGCACCCATGGTCGACAGCGCCAACGCGCCGTTCTGGCAGGCCGCCTCCGAAGGCGTGTTGCTGATCAAACGCTGCAACGCCTGCGGCGAAGCGCACTGGTATCCGCGGCCTTTCTGCCCGCACTGCGGCAGCGAGCACACCCAGTGGGTGACATCGAACGGCAGCGGCACGGTCTACAGCTTCACCGTCACGCGCAAGGCCGGGCCGGTGCCGTACGTGCTGGCCTACGTCACGCTCGACGAGGGCGTGACGATGCTGACCAACCTGGTCGATGCCGAGATCGAGGCACTGCACATCGGCCAGCGCGTCAACGTGGCCTTCCGCCCGGCCGAGGGCGGCGGCGCGGTGCCGGTGTTCAGGCCTGTGGCGCCATGACGATGAGCGAACCGCCGCTGCGCGGCGTGCGCGTGCTCGATCTCACCCGCCTGGTGCCCGGTCCGGTCTGCACGATGCACTTGGCCGATCTCGGCGCCGATGTCGTGAAGATCGAGGACACCGGTGCGGGCGATTACGCGCCGCCCGCGCTGCGCGCGATCGTCAACCGCAACAAGCGCGGCCTGCAGCTCGACCTGAAGCAGCCCGAAGGCGCCGACGCCTTCCTGCAACTCGCGCGCGGTGCCGACGTGGTCGTCGAAGGTTTTCGGCCCGGCGCGATGGAACGCCTCGGCTTGGGCTACGCCGCGCTGGCGGCCGTGAACCCGCGCATCGTCTACTGCAGCCTCACCGGCTATGGCCAGACCGGCCCCTACCGCGACCGGCCGGGCCACGACCTCAACTACTGCGGGCACGCCGGCGTCGCCGATCAGATCGGCGTCGACGCAGACACGCTCGCGTTGTCGAACCTGCCGATCGCCGACCTGATGGGCGGTGCGCTCACCGCGGCGAGGGGCATCCTCGCCGCCCTGTTCGATACGGCACGCACCGGCCGCGGCCGTCATCTGGACATTGCGATGGCCGATGGCGCGCTGGCGCATGCGGTGATGCCGCTGGCGACGCTGGCCGCGCACGGCAGCACGCGGCGTGCCGGCGGCGACACGCTCACCGGTGGCCTGGCCTGCTACGCGCTGTACCGCACGGCGGACGATCGGTTCCTCGCCGTCGGCGCGCTCGAGCGCAAGTTCTGGGATGGCTTGTGCGACGTCATCGAGCGCATCGACCTGAAACCGATGCACCGCAGCGGCGACGCCGCCACCGAAGCGCGCGTGCGCGACGAGCTCGCGGCAATCTTCGGCGCGCGCCCGCTCGCGCATTGGGAAGCGCGCTTTGCGCGTGCCGACTGCTGCATCTCGCCGGTGCACACGCTCGAGGAGGCGCTGGCCGATCCGCACTTCCGCGCCCGCGGCATGCCGGTCGAGAGCAGGCATCCGAGCGTCGGCCCGCTCACGCAGGTGGCGTGCCCCGTCAAGATGTCGCGCTACGCGTTCGAGCTGCATCGCCACGCGCCGCGGCCCGGCGAGCACACCGTCGAGCTGCTGCGCGAGGCCGGTTGCGGGGAAGCGGCCATCGCCGGCTTGCTGGAGAAGGGCGTGGCGCGCGCGTCGTAGCATCCGTCGTGTGACCCACCACACCATCGCGATCCAGCACGTCGAGCAGGTGCTGCAAGGCGCCGAGCGACGCGGCGTGGCCACGGCGCCGCTGCTGCAGCGCGCCGGCATCTCGGCCGCCTTGATCGACGCGCCGCTCGCGCGTGTCTCGCAGGAGCAGTACGCGCGCCTGCTGCGCGTCGTGCAGCGCGCGCTGCGCGACGAGTTCTGGGGCTTGTGCAGCCGGCCGCTGCCGCTCGGCAGTTTCGCGCAATGCTGTCGGCTGCTGATCCACACGCCGACCCTCGCCGACGCGCTGCGCGTCGGCTTCCGCTACTTTCACGGCGAGCTGCCCGATTTCGTCGCCCGCCTCGGCGTGGCCGATGGGCTGGCGAGCGTGCGCATCGTGACCCCGCTGCCACCGGAGCCTTCGCTGCTGTACGCCGAGCGCACCTTCCTGTTCTTCACCTTCGGACTCGCGTCGTGGCTGTCGGCCCGGCGCATTCCGCTGGTCGGCGTCGACTACCGCGGTGCGGCGCCGCCGAATGTCGCGGAGACGGCGCGCGTGTTCCAGGCCAGGGTGCGTCACGGGCAGCCGCATTTCGGCCTGTCGTTCGACGCGCGCTGGCTGCAGCTGCCGATGGTGCAGAACGCGCAGAGCCTGCGCGAGTTCCTGCAGCAGGCGCCGGCCAACCTGCTGGTGAAGTACCGCGACAAGACCAGCGTGACCGAGCGCATCCGCCGGCTGCTGCGCAGCCACTTGCGCGGCGAGATGCCCTCGCTCGACGAGGTCGGCCGCGTGCTCGGCATGACGCCGCAGACGCTGCGGCGCCGCCTGCACGAAGAAGGCCAGGGCTTTCAGTCGCTGAAGGATCACCTGCGGCGCGATGCCGCGATCGAGTACCTCGCCCATCCCGACATGACGCTGCTCGACATCGCCGACCAGCTCGGTTTTTCCGAGGCGAGCACCTTCCACCGCGCGTTCAAGAAGTGGACCGGCGTCGCGCCCGGCGAGTACCGCCAGCGCCATCGTTGAACACCACGGCTGAAACTTTGCGCCAATCGGATTGGCGGCGATGGTCATTGCCGCTGCGCCACCGCCCCGGCATCCTGAGCACAGGTCAACAGGAGCTGTCGTGAAGCGCAACGTCCATGTCGTCGGGGTCGGAATGATCCCTTTCACCAAGCCCGGGGCGAGCGAGCCGTACACCGTGATGGGGGCGCGCGCCGCCACGGCCGCGCTGAAGGATGCGGGAGTCGACTACCGCTTCGTGCAGCAGGCCTACGTCGGCTATGTCTACGGCGACTCCACCGCGGGCCAGGCGGCGGTGTATGGCGTGGGCCTGACCGGCATTCCGGTCTTCAACCTCAACAACAACTGCGCCACCGGATCGAGCGCGCTGTTCCTGGCGCGACAGGCGGTCGAAAGCGGCGCGGTGGAATGCGCGCTCGCGCTCGGCTTCGAGCAGATGCAACCCGGCGCGCTGAAGGGCGCCTACGACGACCGACCGTCGCCGGTGGCGCGCTTCGCCGACACGATGGCCGGGCTGCAGGCCTGGGACGACAAGGCCCCGCGCGCAGCGCAATTTTTCGGCGGCGCCGGTCGCCACTACATCGAGCAGCACGGCATCCGGCGCGACACCTTCGCGCGCATCTCGGTGAAGGCGCGCCAGCATGCCGCGCGCAATCCGTTCGCGGTGTTCCGCAATACCGTGACGCTCGACGAGGTGCTCGCCGCACCGATGGTGTTCGACCCGCTGACGCGGCTGCAATGCTGCCCGCCGACCTGCGGCGCGGCCGCGGCCATCGTCTGCTCGGAGGACTTCGCACGCCGCCACGGACTCGACACGAGCGTGCGCATCGCCGCGCAGGCGATGACCACCGACACGACCAGCACCTTCGACAGCGGCGACATGCGCAAGGTCGTCGGCTACGACATGGCGCGTGCCGCCGCGACCCAGGTCTACGAGGCCGCCGGCATCGGCCCCGAGGCGCTCGATGTCGTCGAGCTGCACGACTGCTTCACCGCGAACGAGCTGATCAGCTACGAAGCGCTGCAGCTCACGCCCGAAGGCACGGCCGAGAAGTTCATCCTCGACGGCGACAACACCTACGGCGGGCGCATCGTCACCAATCCTTCCGGCGGGCTGCTGTCCAAGGGCCACCCGCTCGGCGCGACCGGCCTGGCGCAGTGCGCCGAGCTGGTGTGGCAGCTGCGCGGCCAGGCCGAGCAGCGCCAGGTCGAAGGCGCGCGGCTGGCGCTGCAGCACAACCTCGGGCTCGGCGGCGCGTGTGTCGTCACCTTGTACGAGAGAGTTCAATGATCGACCGCCGCCACATCGGCCACGTGCTGCCGGCCTTCACGGTGCCGGTCGAAGCGGGTCGCCTGCGCTTCTTCGCGAAGGCGACCGGGAACACCGACCCGATCTACACCGACGAAGCGGCCGCGCGTGATGCCGGTCATCTCAACCTGCCGGTGCCACCGACGTTCCTCTTCTGCCTGGAGATGGACCAGCCGAATCCCGCCGCCCTGCGCGAGCTGCTGGGGATCGACTACCGCAGCCTGCTGCATGGCGAGCAGCACTTCCGCTACCACGCGCTTGCGCATGCCGGCGACCGGCTCAGGTTCGAGCCGCGCGTGGCGGACATCTACGACAGGAAGGGCGGCGCGCTCGAGTTCGTCGTGCGCGAGACCCGCGTGACCAACCAGGACGGGGCGCTTGTCGCCGACCTGACCTGCGTGACGGTGGTGCGCCATGGATGAGCCGCGCTACGACGACGTGCAAGTCGGCGACACCTTGCCGGAGCTCGACGCCGGCACGGTGAACCGCCTGACGCTGGCGCTGTATTGCGGCGCGTCCGGCGACCACAACCCCATCCATGTCGACATCGATTTCGCGCGCAGTGCGGGCCTCGACGATGTGTTCGCGCATGGCATGCTGTCGATGGCGTATCTCGCGCGGCTCGTCACGGGCTGGGTGCCGCAGCGCGCGATCCTGTCCTTGAGCACGCGCTTCGTCGCGATCACGCATGTCGGGGACCGCATCGCCTGCGCCGGCACCGTGCTGGAAAAGCTGTCGCAGCGGCGCGTGCGGCTCGCGCTCACCGCGCGGGATCAGAGCGGGATCGTCAAGCTGTCCGGCGAAGCGATCGTGGAACTCGCATGACACCCGCCTGGATGACCGAGGACATCGCGCTGTTCCGCGACACCGTGCGCAAGGTGTTCGAGCGCGAGTTCGCGCCGCTCGAGGAGCGCTGGCGCCGCCAGCACCTGGCCGACCGCAGCGTGTGGCGCCAGGCCGGCGAGATGGGGCTGCTGTGCACCAGCATCCCCGAGGCGTATGGCGGCGCGGGCGGCACGTTCGCGCACGAGGCCGTGGTGGCCTACGAACAGGGGCGCGCACTCGTCAACAGCTTCAGCATCAACGTGCACAGCGGCATCGTCGCGCACTACCTGCTGGCCTACGGCAGCGAGGCGCAGAAGCTGCGCTGGCTGCCGAAGATGGCCACCGGCGAGCTCGTCGCCGCAATCGCGATGAGCGAGCCCGGAGCCGGCAGCGATCTGCAGGCGGTGCGCACGAGTGCCGTGCGCGACGGCGACGACTATGTGATCGACGGCGCCAAGACCTTCATCACCAACGGCCACCATGCCGACCTGGTCTGCGTCGTCGTGAAGACCGATGCGGCGCGCGGCGCGAAAGGCGTGTCGCTGCTGATGGTGGAGACGGCCGACCTGCCCGGCTTCCGCCGCGGCCGGCTGCTGGAGAAGATCGGCCAGCACGGGCTGGACACCGTGGAGCTGTTCTTCGACGGCGTGCGCGTGCCGGCCGGCAACCTGCTCGGCGATGAAGAGGGCCAGGGCTTCAGGCAGCTGATGCAGCAGCTGGCGCGCGAGCGGCTGCTGATCGCGATCGGCGCGGCCGGGATGATGCAGCGTGCGATCGACGAGACGCTGGCCTATGTCGCGCAGCGCCAGGTGTTCGGCGAGCCGCTGCTGGCGATGCAGAACACGCGCTTCAAGCTCGCCGAATGCCAGACCGAGACGACGATCGCGCAGACCTTCGTCGACGCCTGCATCGCCCGCCAGCTCGCCGGCACGCTCGACGTGCCGACCGCCGCGATGGCCAAGTGGTCGACGACCGACAAGCTGTGCCGCGTCGTCGACGAATGCCTGCAGCTGCACGGCGGCTACGGCTACATGAGCGAGTACCCGATCGCGCGGCTGTATGCCGACGCCCGCGTGCTGCGCATTCTCGGTGGAGCCAACGAGGTGATGAAAGAGCTGATCGCGCGCTCGATGGAGCGCAACGCATGACGATGACCACGAGTCTGTGGGACTGCCTCGTCGAGTCGGCCCGTCGGTTTCCCGACAAGCCGGCCGTGCGCTTCTACGGCAACACGCTGTCGTATCGCGAGCTGGTGCTGCAGGCCGAGGCGCTGGCGGGCTGGCTGCAGCGCACGGCGCATGTGCGGCAGGGCGACCGGGTGCTGCTGTTCAGCCAGAACTGCCCGCAGTTCATCGTCGCGACCTACGCGGTGCTGCGCGCCGATGCGGTCGTCGTGCCGGTGAACGCGATGTGGACGGCCGACGAAGTGGCCCATGTCGTCGACGACAGCGGCGCGCAGGTGGCGCTGGTCGCACGCGAGCTCGCGGACCGTGTGCTGACCAGCCTGGAGCGCGGCGGCTTGCGTTGCGCCGTCGTGATCGACTACGCCGACGCGCTGACCGCGGACAGCGACTTCGTTGTGCCGCCAGCGGTCGCCGAGCGGCTGGCGCCGATCCGCGATGCGCGATTCACGCCGTGGCGTGTCGCGTTGAGCGCCGGCGAGTCACCGCTGCCGCACCGCGCGACCGCAGGGGATCTGGCCGTGCTGCCCTACACCTCGGGCACGACCGGCCGCCCGAAGGGCTGCATGCACACCCACGGCACGGTGCAGGCGGCCAACCGCGCGGCCGTCGCGTGGCGCAGCCAGACGAGCGATGCGGTGTTCCTCGGCATCGCGCCGCTGTTCCACGCGCTCGGCATGCAGAACGGCATGCACCTGCCGCTGATGCTCGGCGCCAGCATCGTGATGCTGCCGCGCTGGGACCGCGACGCCGCACTCACGCTGATCGAGCGTCACCGCGTCACCAGCTGGGCGGCACCGCCGGCGATGCTGATCGACTTCTTCGCGAATCCGGCCGTCACGCCCGAAAAGATTCGCAGCCTGACGCTGGTGAATGGCGGCAGCGCGCCGATGCCGCACGCGGTGGCCGAAGCGATGCAGACGCGCTTCGGCATCACCTACAACGAGGGTTACGGGATGACCGAAACCGCCTCGTTCCTGTACGCCAATCCGCTGCAGCGGCCGAAGCTCGGCTCACTGGGCGTTCCGGGGCCGGGTGTGGACGCGCGCATCGTCGACCCGGACACGCTGCAGGAGCTACCGCGCGGCGAGGTGGGCGAGATCGTGGCCCATGCGCCGCAGATCATGGCCGGCTACTGGAACCAGCCGCAGGCCACCACTGATGCCTTCATCGAGATCGACGGCCGCCGCTTCCTGCGCACCGGCGATCTCGCCTGCGTCGACGAGGACGGCTACTTCTTCCTGAAGGACAGGCTCAAGCGGATGATCACCGTGTCGGGCTACAAGGTGTGGCCGGCCGAGGTCGAGAACACGCTGTACGGCCACCCGGCCGTGCACGAGGCCTGCGTGATCGCGACCCGCGATGCGCGCCAGGGCGAAGCGGTGAAGGCGCTGGTCGTGCTGAAGACGGGCTCATCGCTCACGACCGCGGAGCTGATCGGCTGGTGCCGGGAAACGATGGCCGTGTACAAGGCGCCGCGCTTCGTCGAGTTCGTGGCCGAGCTGCCGAAGTCGAACACCGGCAAGATCCTGTGGCGCGAGCTGCAGCAGCGGGAGAACGCATGAATGATGCGGTGCTCTATGACGTTGTCGACGGCGTCGCGACCCTCACACTGAACCGGCCGGCGCACAAGAACGCACTCGACGAGGACCTGCGCGCAGGGCTCGCGTCGTGCATCGCCGAGATCGAACGCGACCGCGCGGTGCGCGCGGTCGTGCTCGCCGGATCGGGTGACGCGTTTTGTGCCGGCGGCGACCTGCGCGCGATCCGCTCGGCCGAGTTGGACAACGCCGGCTGGCGCGAGCGCATGAAGAGCGCGCACGCCTGGTTCGCGCGCCTGCTGAGCCTGGACCGTGCGGTCGTGGCCGCGGTCGACGGCCCGGCCTTCGGCGCCGGCTTCAGCCTCGCGCTCGCGGCCGACGTCATCGTCGCGTCGCCGCGTGCGCGCTTCTGCCTGTCGTTCATGCGGCTCGGCCTGGTGCCGGATTTCGGCGCGCTGCACACGCTGCCGCGCATCGTCGGTGTGCAGCGTGCAAAGGAGTTGATGCTGTCGGCACGCGAGGTCTCGGCCGACGAGGCCAAGGCGCTGGGCATCGTGCTCGAGCTCGTGCCGCAGGAGCAGCTGCTGCAGCGGGCGCAGGCGATCGCGGCGAGCTTCGTGCACGCGTCGCCACTGGCGGTGAGCCTCGTCAAGCGCGCGCTCGCCGCCGGCCCGACCGACCTGCACACGATGCTCGAACTCGAAGCCGACGCGCAGGCCCTGTGCTTCGGCAGCGCCCCACACAAGGCGGCGCTGGCCCGTTTTCTCGACAAACAACCGGCCCTCTTTCAGTGGCCGACACGACAGGAGCGTGAGACATGAGCAAGATGATGGACAACAAGGTCGTGATCGTTACCGGCGCCGGTGGCGGCATCGGGCGCGACATCGCGCTCGCGATGGCGCGCGAGGGCGCGAAGGTGGTCGTCAACGATGTCGGCGCGTCGATGACCGGTGAAGGCCACGATGTGGGTCCGGCGCAGCGCGTGGTTGACGAGATCCGCGCCGCGGGCGGCGTGGCGGCGGCCAACACCGACAGCGTCGCCGAGGCCGCCGCGGCCGACCGCATCGTCACGACGGCGCTCGACACCTTTGGCCGCCTCGATGCGGTGGTCAACAACGCAGGCATCCTGCGCGACCGCTTCTTCCACAAGATGAGCGTCGAGGAGTTCGACTCGGTCATCAAGGTGCACCTGTACGGCAGCTACTTCGTCAGCCGCGCCGCGGCGAACCACTTCAAGGCGCAGGAGTCCGGCGCGCTCGTGCACATGACCTCGACCTCGGGCCTGATCGGCAACTTCGGCCAGGCCAACTATTCGGCGGCCAAGCTCGGGATCATGGCGCTGTCGAAATCGATCGCGCTCGACATGCAGAAGTTCAACGTGCGCTCCAACTGCATCGCACCGTTCGCGTGGAGCCGCATGATCGGCTCGATCCCGACCGAGACCGAGGCCGAGAAGGCGCGCGTCGAGCGCATGAAGCAGATGACGCCGGCGAAGATCGCGCCGCTGGCGGTGGCGCTGGCGAGTGACGCGGGCGCTGACGTGACCGGCCAGGTCTTCGCGATCCGCAACAACGAGATCTTCCTGATGAGCCAGCCGCGCCCGATCCGCTCGGTGCACCGCGGCGAAGGCTGGACGCCCGAGACGGTGGCGCAGCATGCGCTGCCGGCGCTGAAGGGTTCGTTCTACGCGCTCGATCGGTCGTCGGACGTGTTCACCTGGGATCCGGTCTGATGATCCGCGACGCCGAGACCCTGACCGCGCTGCTCGACACCGTGCGGCGCTTCGTGCGCGAGCGGCTGGTGCCGGCCGAGGAGATCGTCGCCGACACCGACGCCATCCCGGCCGACATCGTGCGCGACATGAAGACCATGGGGCTGTTCGGCCTCACGATCCCCGAGTCGTACGGCGGCCTGGGCCTGACGATGGAGGAAGAGGCGCTGGTGATGATCGAGCTGTGCCAGACCGCGCCGGCGTTCCGCTCGCTGATCGGCACCACGGTGGGCATCGGCTCGCAGGGCATCCTGATGGACGGCACGCCCGAGCAGAAGGACCGCTGGCTGCCGCGGCTTGCCAGCGGCGAGCTGATCGCGTCGTTCGCGCTGACCGAGCCCGAGTCCGGGTCGGACGCGGCGTCGATCCGCACGCGCGCGCGGCGCGACGGTGACCACTACGTGATCGACGGCAGCAAGCGCTTCATCACCAACGCACCCGAGGCTGGCATGTTCACGCTGATGGCGCGCACCGACCCGGCGCAGAAAGGTGCGGCCGGCGTCACCGCCTTCATCGTCGATGCGAAGACGCCGGGCATCTCGCTCGGCAAGATCGACCGCAAGATGGGGCAGAAGGGCGCCCACACCTGCGACGTGATCTTCGACGGCGTGCGCGTGCCGGCCGCCAACGTGATCGGCGGTGTCGAGGGCCGCGGCTTCAAGACCGCGATGAAGGTGCTGGAGAAGGGCCGCATCCACATCGCGGCGGTCTGCGTCGGCGTGGCGGAGCGCCTGCTGCGCGACACGCTGCGCTATGCGATGGAACGCAAGCAGTTCGGGCAGGCCATCGCCGAGTTCCAGCTCGTGCAGGCGATGCTCGCCGACAGCCGCACCGAGCTGTACGCGGCGCGCACGATGGTGCTCGACGCGGCGCGCCGGCGCGATGCCGGCGAGGACGTGAGCACCGAGGCGGCCTGCTGCAAGTACTACGCCTCCGAGATGGTCGGCCGCGTGGCCGACCGCGCGGTGCAGATCCACGGCGGCGCGGGTTACGTGGCCGACAACGGCATCGAGCGCTACTACCGTGACGTGCGCCTGTTCCGCATCTACGAAGGCACGAGCCAGATCCAGCAGATCGTGATCGCGCGCGGGATGGTGAAGGAGGCGGCGGGATGAGCGAGGAATCCGCAGTTCTTGCGATGGTTGGCGCGAGCCGAGGCCATCGGGTGACCGGCTCCGTTCATGTCCCCCGGGCTCGGCCTGTGGCCGAGCCCTCCTCCTTTACTTCACTGCGCCGGTCACCCGACGCCCTCGGCAGGCGACGGGGTTTGACTCGCGTTGAAGGGCTGAGGCGGTGTCCGATCAGGGCGACGGGGCGGTGTACGCAGCGAAGTAAAGGAGGAGGGTCGGGCAACGCCCGGCCCGGGGGACATGAGCGGAGTACAGCGCCCCGGCGGCCTGATCTCGCGCCGACCGTTGTCGCCCTGCGGGCCAACCCATCCACAGTCGCAATGGAGCACTGAAAGATGACAACCCACCCCTTCGATTTCAAAGGCCGCACGGTGTTCGTCGCCGGCGGCAGCAGCGGCATCAACCTTGGCATCGCCGACGCCTTTGCACGGCATGGCGCGGCCGTGGCGATCATGAGTCGGTCGCGCGAGCGCCTAGACACGGCGCTGGCGCAATTGCGCGCCCACGGCGGTGCGGCCGAAGGCTACAGCGCCGACGTGCGCGACGCCGACGCGGTGGCTGACGCGCTGAGGCAGGCGCATGCGCGCTTCGGGCCGATCGACGTGCTGGTGTCGGGTGCGGCGGGTAACTTCCTGGCGCCGGCGCTGGGCATGTCGGCCAACGGCTTCAAGACGGTGGTGGACATCGACCTGCTCGGCACGTTCAACGTGCTGCGCGGCGCGCACGAGTTCCTGCGCAAGCCGGGCGCGTCGGTGATCAGCCTCTCGGCGTCGCAGGCTTTCGTGCCGACGCCGTACCAGGCGCACGTGTGCGCGGCCAAGGCGGGCGTGGACATGCTGACGCGCACGCTGGCGATGGAGTGGGGCGGCGACGGCATCCGCGTCAACTCGATCGTGCCCGGGCCGATCGAAGGCACCGAAGGCATCCGGCGGCTCGCGCCCAACGACGCGGAGCGCGCCCGCATGACCGAGCGCGTGCCGCTGCGCCGCTACGGCCGCGTCGACGACATCGCCGGCATCGCGATGGTGTTGAGCTCGCCGCTGGGGGCGTACATCACCGGCGTGGTGCTGCCGGTGGACGGCGGCATTTCGCTGTCCGGGCCACGCGACTTCAGCGCGGCGTGGGCGGCGACACGACGGGAGGGCTGACGCATGTACTTGACGCAAGCGCTGCATCGCGCGCTGCAGCGCCATCCGGGCAAGGTGGCGCTGCGCCACGTCGCTGCCGACGTGCAGCGCGACCACACGTTCGAGCGCCTGGTGTCCGAGATCGCCCGGCAGGCCGCGGCGCTGCACGCCCGCGGCGTGTGCGCCGGCGACCGGGTCGCGATGCTGTCGCCGAACAACGACGCGCTGGTCGTGCAGTTGTTCGCGTGCTGGTGGCTGGGCGCGGTCGCGTGCCCTCTCAATGTGCGCTGGAGTGTGGCGGAGCTGCGCCATGCGCTGGGCGACTGCGGCGCCCGGCTGCTGCTCGTGGATGCGGCGCATGCCGGCGCGGCGCGCGAGCTGGAGGGGGTCGTCAGCGTGCCGCCCGCCGACGCACTGGCCGCACAGGCGCAGGACATCGCGCCGCTGGAAGACACACGCACCGGCGGCGACTCGCTCGCCGCGATCCTCTACACCGGCGGCACCACCGGCCGCGCCAAGGGCGTGATGCTGTCGCACGCCAACTTCTGGTGTGCCTCGATGACGCGTGGCGCCGAGCTGAACAACTCGCCCGACAGCATCACGCTGCTGGTCGCGCCGCTGTTCCATGTCGCCGGGCTGGGGCGGCTGATCGGGCAGAGCATCGTCGGCGGCGGCTGCATCACGATGCCGCAGTTCCGGCCGGCTGCGGTGATCGAGGCGATCGCGCGCCACGGCGTCACCGACATCATCGTCGTGCCGAGCATGCTGCAGTCGCTGCTCGACGACCCGTCGTTCGACCCGGCGCGCGTGAGGAGCCTGGACCGCATCGCGTTCGGTGCCGCGCCGATGCCGCCGGATCTGCTGGACCGCGCGCTCGCCGCCTGGCCGCACGCCGAGTTCTTCCAGGCCTATGGGCTCACTGAAACGGCCGGCGCGGTCTGCATCAACCTGCCCGCCAACCACACCGCACAAGCACGCGCAAGCGGCCGGCTCGCGTCCGTGGGCCGCGCCGGGCTGGGGGCCGAGATCCGCGTCGTCGACGAACTCGGCCGCGACGTGCCCCGCGGCATCGTCGGCGAGATCGTCGTGCGTGGGCCGATGGTCACGCGCGGCTACTGGGCTCAGCCCGAGACCAGCGCCCAGGCGCTGCGCGACGGTTGGTTCCACACCGGCGACGGTGGCCGCATGGATGCCGACGGCTATCTCACGATCGCCGATCGGCTGAAGGACATGGTCATCTCGGGCGGCGAGAACGTCTACCCGGCCGAGGTCGAGGCCGCGTTGCGCAATCACCCGGCGGTAAGCGAGGCCGCGGTCATCGGCCTCCCCGACGAGCGCTGGGGCGAGGCCGTGCACGCGGTGGTGGTGCTGCGGGCCGGGCATGCCGACAGCGATCGAACGGCGCTGCGCGACGAGCTGGTGGCCTGGTGCAGGCAGCAGCTCGCCGGCTACAAGTGCCCGCGCAGCATCGAGTTCACGACCGCGCTGCCGCTGTCGGCGGCCGGCAAGGTGCTGAAGAACCAGTTGCGGGCCGATGCCCGAAGGGTCGCGGCATGAGACATCCCGTTTCACGGGCCGCCGCGCCGGGCCGCCCCAAGCAAGGCCCGACCAAGGGCCACGCAGGGGCCCCTTCGTGGCCCTTGGAGGGTCGATCGCCGTACGCGGCGATCGGGGTGTCGTCATGACTACGCGCCGCCATGCGTTCGCCGCTGTGCCGTTCACGCGCTTGCTCGGCGTGCGGCGTGAGTTCTCGGAGGCCGGGCGCGCGCGGCTCGTCGTCGATGCGCGACCCGAGCACGAGAACGTCATCGGCGCGGTGCACGGCGGCATCGTCGCGACGCTGCTCGACGTGGCGATGGCCAGCGCGGCCGTGTCGAAGATCGATTTCGAGATGACGGCCGTGACGCTGTCGATGAACAGCACCTTCATCCGGCCCGGCCACGGCCGGCTTACCGCGGATGGCGATGTGCTCGCCGTCGACGACGCCGTGGCGCTGTGCCAGGCCAGCGTGACCGATGAGGGCGGTGCGCTGGTCGCGCGCGCCATCGGCTCGTTCCGCTACCTGCCGCACCGCTGAACCTGGAAGAAGAAGGAGGAGACACACCATGACAGCCCCAGAGACGACTTGCCGTCCCGGCATGCAGCGGCGCCAGGCGCTCGGCCACCTGTTCGCTGCGGCCGCTGCGGCGACCGGGGTGGTCGCGGCACGACCGGCGCGCGCCGACACCTTCCCGAACAAGCCGATCATCCTGATCCTGCCGTTCCCGCCCGGCGGGTCCTTCGACCCGGTCTTGCGTGCCCTGTGCAACGCGGCCTCGCAGGATCTCGGCCAGCCGATCGTGCTGATGCACAAACCGGGCGGCGGCGGCGTGACCGGGACCGCCAGCCTCGCGACGATGACCGAGGCCGACGGCTACACCCTCGCGGTGATGCACAACTCGGTGATACGCCAGCCCTTGCTGATGAAGACGCCGTGGGACCCGATCAAGGATTTCAGCTACCTCATCGGCCTCGCGGACCTGTCCACCGGCGTCAGCGTCGCCATCGACGCGAAGTGGCAGAGCCTGCCCGAACTGCTCGCCGACGCGAAGGCGCGGCCGGGCCTCATCAGCTGGGGCAACGTCGGCGCGATCAGCGTCAACCGCATCGTTGCCGAGCGCCTCGCGAAGTCCGCAGGCGTGCGCTTCAACATGATCCCGTTCAAAGGCGGCAGCGAAGCGTTCCAGGCGCTGATCGGTCACCACCTCGATGTGTACGGCGACCCCGGATTCGGGCCGATGGCGATCTCCGGCAAGGCGCGGGTGCTGGCCACCTTCACCGAACAGCGCCTCCAGCGTTGGCCCCAAGTGCCCACGGTGAAGGAGCTGGGCCACGACTTCGTCATCGAATCGCCGTTCGGACTCGTCGCGCCGAAGAACCTCGATCCGGCGATCGCCGCGCGGCTGCACACGGCGTTCAAGAAGGCGATGGACGCCCCCGAATACCGACGCATGCTCGAGGAGTTCGATCTGACCCCGCACTACCGTTCGGCGCAGGCGTATCGTGCCTATGCCGAGGGCCAACGCACCAAGGAGAAGGCCATGCTCGACGAGAGCGGGTTCAAGCCGGAATGAACGATGTCTCGCTCCCCGTGGCCTCTGCCGGGCGCCACATCCCGTTTCTCGCGTGGCTGGGCGCGCGGCTCGAACGCGTGGCCGATGGCGAGGCGGTCGTGGTGGTCGATCTGGTGCCCGAGCTGCTCAACAACCATGGCGGCGGTCATGGCGGCGTCGTGGTGACGCTGCTCGACAACGCGATGGCCAATGCCGCCCTGAGTCGCATTGCGTACACCCGAGAGGTCGTGACCATCGACATCCATGTCGCCTTCATGCACCCCGCCACGGGCCGCCTGACGGCGACCGCGCGCGCCACCGGCGGCGGACGCTCGGTGTGCTTTTGCGAGGCCGACATCGCCGATGCCTCCGGCCAAGTCGTCGCCCGGGCCATGGGCACGTTTCGCTATCGAGAGCCTGAGACCAATCCGCCATGACCCAGCCCGACGACCGCTTCCACGACATCCGCGACGCCGTGCGCGACCTGTGCCGTCAATTCCCCGACGAGTACTTCCGCAAGGTCGACGAGCAGCGCGCCTATCCGGCCGACTTCGTCGACGCGCTCACCAAGGCGGGGTGGCTGGCCGCGCTGATCCCGCAGGCGTACGGCGGATCGGGCCTGGGGCTGGCGGAGG
>Ga0307517_10000462_pt1 | contig 69796 bp, 62 predicted proteins | sample 23_EM_MG_FD_194515 | JGI IMG/M metagenome (GOLD analysis project Ga0307517, IMG submission 194515) | Populus trichocarpa ectomycorrhiza microbial communities from riparian zone in the Pacific Northwest, United States - 23_EM | ecosystem: Host-associated > Plants > Roots > Unclassified | place... | reverse complement strand
CAAACCCCGGCACATACAAAACCCCCCCCCCCCCCCCCCCCCCCCCGCTATCCCCAGGTCTCCCAGACCACAAAGACCTCACAGGAGAACGCTATCCGGGCGGTACCCCACCCGACAGCAGAAGGACTCTCGATTACCAATTCGGAATCATCCAGCTCCCCATTGGGGCAAGAACCGATGCATCCGGCCAGAGCACCGCTTGTGCAGACAGTGACACTGCTATCGTGCCCCTCGCTGATGGAGTCCTGAAGGACTCGAGGGGTAGGACGGGATGTATCGTTGCCAATAGACAGTTCCAATTCGATTACCCACCGTTGAAGCATGACTTGTTATTCTCTAGGGGCTTTTCCGTGGAGAAGAACGGGATTTTGACCTTAGAGCAAGATGATGTTTTTTATGCCTGACCTTGTGAGAGAGGTGAGTTTTGCTTCCCTTTTACTTTTCTCGTTGCTTGTGGCCCCGCTGGAAATTGTGAAGCTTACCCTGTGTTGAGAGGATTTCTGGATGACGGTTGATGAGCCCAGGATCAACAGGCTAGGCCATGCCTGCCCTACATATTCTGCAGGAAGTATATTGTTGAACTGAACAGCTGGTATCATTGAAGGTGGTTTGTAGGGTGCTATCCGACGGAGGTTGTTGTCAATGAAACGCTTAGAATTCTTGGCTCCGTCTTGGCAATTGTTTCAGAACCTTGGCAGGCTATTGGTTCCGGAGAATAAGATATTCTTTTCACGCTTCTGGGGAGGTTTTCGCTCCTGTCGAGCTCACCGTAATGCAGGCATATCCAGGTATAACCTGTCTAGCAAGCGGTTTTCGGTCTACCCTCCTATGTAGTCTGCAGCCCGCATCGGCTCACTTTTGCGTCTAATTATACACAAGCATGGTAACCATACAGCATCGACGAGATTTGCACGAGAATTCCGAGAACCCCCAGGCTCCACCTATCTATTACGGACACCTCTTGACAGGCCTATGAGGACAATAACCACACCCAGATGGCCCCTCGTGCCCTGACCCGAGAGCCACAACTCAACCCGGCACTACGCTCGATAGTAACTACAACCACCCCCCCTAACTCCAATCGATCTGCCAAACCGGGCAAGGCAAACTTCATTGCGGGGCAGATGGCATGTCCGCCTAAAGAGAGTGACAGAGAATGAAGGACATTCGGCAGAGCTTTGGCTGCCCCAACCATGTGCGAGCACAGTACCAGTCTATACTCAGGCATGTTCTCTTGCAGAACCCGGGCAGTGGCCATAACCCCCGAGCCAATAACCTACTCTCACGCAGAAACACGGGAACCCCGCCGCAGAGGGTTGGAGGGTACAAACTAGAAAGCATGTGGAAAGAATGCAAGTTAAGTCCATTCTACTCCGTTCTGGCAGCAGCGTTCCCCCCCCCCCCCCCCGGCGACATAAATACTTGGGGCTCTCAACGAATTGAAACCCTCCTCCTCCTCCTATAGGTTAGTATGTGCAGGAGGTATTAGCAGCGAGTGAATGAGTGCCGCGTCGAGATCGAGGATGCGGTCTCTCACGCATATGTACATTTGCACATACATACGCACATACATACATACATACATGGACTGTATAAGGAACTTTACTCACCGCTCTCTACGCACTTTTTGCTCACACCCATGTTCGAGCACGAGACCCCACCAAGGTGACCAGACCTGTAGTATAATACCATAATCCCTTCTCCACTCTCTCACCCCCCTAGTAATCATCTGCGACGTGTCCGGGCACAAACCCGATGCCTCTCCAGATACAACTAGTTGCATCGCAACCCCAAGCAAAGCGTCTTGCAAGAGTAGTCGAGTGACATTTAATGACGGCTTGAGCGCGCGGTGTCTTCCCGGCCTAAGTTTGGCTGCTTACTACCGGAGAGTTCTTCACTTATGCCACGCTGTTGCGGTGGCCACTGCGGGTGCTCCACCCCCCTCCTCCTTTCTTACACTTGGGACGTGCAGCTCCGGGCCAAGGCAAAAGGGGGAAAGCGAGAGGACTTTTAATGGTATCATAGCGATGGGGTTTACGGTGAAGCACGTGACGTGAAATATATAGTTTGATTTGGCAGGCTACTTGTTTGCCTGTCTGCATGGTTTTGGTATTGCATCCAAGGGGTGATAACCGCAGTGCACAGGATATTTCAAGCTGAGGACCCTTCCCGCTGGATTATAGGGAGGGAGGGAGGAAAAGAAAAGAAAAGTGAAAACAAGAAGAATAGTTAGAGAAAAAGGAAGGAAATAAGAAAAACTATAAAACCCGAACGCCGACCATTTCCCACCGAGCTTGTATAGGTAGATCTACCCACCCTCACCCCCCTATTACTCCGTAGCTATCGCGTCGATATCCCCCCACCAATCTTGTACCTCACCAATTCTCCGGCACACCTCGCATCAACAGCGCTATCATGTCCGTCCACTGCGCCCTCTACCTGGATCTGCCTCTCCAAGAACATATTCACAAGGTACTTCAACTTATTCCTAGCCGGGAGGCCGCGACTGTGTGGGAACAGTATCGCCGTGTCGACGATATTCCTGTGGCATAGCCGTAGGGCGTTGAGATCGTTTTCTAGCGCGTGACCGATGAGTGGGGTTTCAGAGTCCATGTATGTGAGTAGTAGGTCGCGGGCTGCGGATGGCGACGGGATGATGCATAAGGGCGTGGAGGGGGCAGGGGAGCAAGGGTTTAGGAGTGTCGTAGTGGTAGGGTATGGCAGGGGGGTGAAGGGCTGGGCAGATGTGAATTCTAATGGGTGAACGCCGGAGAAGCGGGTGTTTAGGTCCAGGATTTCGCCAAACGGACGGACGAGTGCGTCCATGACGATTGCGCCGGTGGGGAAGGCGGTGGCAGTTATGCGGATCAGTTCCATGCCCCGTGTTGTGTAGCACATTTCGCAATCCAGGCAGATGGCTTTTTCGACCGGGGAGGGGGGAGAATCTTTGGATCCTAGGGTATCGGCTACAGGACCGCCGGTAGTGGAATTAGGGGGCGATGGAGTGCGGATGAACGGCCACGATGTAGCAAGACGCTTAGCCTCGCTGACCTTGAGAACGTGGTTCTCCGCCGTAGTGCATCCGGCCACCCCGGCAGCGCGGCGGCAACAGGAATAGGCTTTCTCTCTGGCATTATCCTGGTATTGCGACCCGGTTCCTACGTCAAGTTAGTATATATCGTGAATTAGGTAGGGAATGACATACGCTGTAAAAATATCAATCTCCCCCAATGAAAAATACACTTTCCTCCACTCGCCAATTCCCCATCAGACTCTCTACGCCCCTGATAAACCTGAAATCTAGTGGTGCAACGATCGCATATCTCCCACCCCCCCGCAGAGTTCAGCCCATCCAGTGAAAGCTTGATCTCCTTTTCTGTCGGTGGGTCAAGAACATACCCATACTTCTGCAGCACATCTGGTGGATTTATTAGGGGTCTCAATGCATTAAGCTCCTCCTGTATAGTCTTTCCTGTCGAAAGCGCCGGTGCCATGTTTTCATCTCCATTCTTGATCCGCTGCTTTTCTTTTTCCTCCTCTATAGATTTCCTATACTCCTCTGGGGTTGTCTTGGACATCTTAAAAATGCGCCTCTTCATCACCTGGGTATATATTAACCTCTTGTGAGTGGCTGACATCTCCTCCTCATCCAGTGCATACTGTAGCATCAACTGCTCATCTCCCTTGTGCTCATGCAAACGGACATATTCCTTATGCAACAGCGTCAGGAGCTTTAATCTGGTATCGTGGCTGGCCGGCGCCGCGGTAACTAGTCTGGGATTCAACGACAGTGGCTTGTCAGAAGTAGTAGGTTTCGCTCTTCCTGTCTTTGGAGCTCCGGAAGCCGCCGACCCAGTAGCTAAAGATTGTGGGGCAGTCTTAGTCGGAGCTCCCACGGCTCTTTGCGGTACCGGAACGCTCTTAGTGGTATCCTCAGAACGAGCTCTCGGCTGAGTTCTCGGCTTGGGTAAGTCTTTAACGAGCGCCTGCGTGTTTGGTTCAGAAGTCGACGAGGTTTGTGCATTTGTTTTCGTATGAGTTTTCAGGATTGACTTGGGTTTCGGAGCGACTGCTGCTGAACCGGCGCGCTCGACATTGGTCTTGGTCTTCTTGACGGGCGGCGGCGGCACGGGGTCTGCATTAAGAAGAACACCACCGTCGCTGCTAGACGAGGTGTAGTTGTCATCATCACCCGAAGCTATCCTCCGCTTCCTATCGGTAGACGGCAGTGCGACATTGTTTGCTGAAGCGACAATCCTTGGGTCCTTGGCGGCGGAGACAGTAGATTGAGTTGGGGTAGGAGATGGCACAGCGAGAGGGCGCGGTGAAGGTTGCTTATTGGTGGGTGGCTGAATGCCCGGGAGCGCCTGGGATGGGAGATCTGGGACGATGGCAGGGGCGGGTACTATTGCGTGCGAAAACAAACAATGCGGTAAGGAACAGGCTGATCCAGACCCCACTGCCGGACAAGGTATGTTCTTCCATAAGGGCAGCGGACGGAACATTATGGTGTCTGCCTCTCCCTTCCGCTCCTCGTGGACAGGTGGAGGGGCAATGATGAGGGGCGGAGGTCGAGAGGGAAGGTGGAGAAGCAAACGTTGGTATGATAGGAGAGGTGGTGGGTGGGATTGTGGTGGGTAGATGTTGAGGCGAGAGGTAAAATGCGGGCGAAGGGGAAGTGCCGAAGGAAGGGGAGAGAAGGTACAGATGGCATGAGAGGAGACGGGAATGAAGGGGCACAAGGCAAAGGTCGCACTTGACCACAACAAAAATTAGGCTACGATGACAGAAATACCAGCACCGTAGGGTGCAATTCTCAATAGCAAAATTTAGAGGATCAATGACCTAACTACCATACTATAACCAGCGTACTCTTAGCAATTACCGTACCAGTACTCCGTTGTATCAACAACTTTGCTCCTAACGCCCGCGTGCTGAAGAATACCACCTATAAATAAATCAAAGATGGAGTAGAAATGAGGCTCAACATCGGAGGCTCAGGGCTGACGTCGTTGTTGCTGCCGCGACAAAGGACAAAGCAATATGTTGATCCTGCCCTACCAGTAGTATCGCAGTAGATCATAGCACAGAGTGAAAGGGTATAATATAATCGTGATAATATATGGTCAGTTAAGTAGCGGTACGGCAGAAGGGACCCAGGCCATATCTAATCCTCGGGAGCTTTATATCACAATCGGGAACCATTTAAATAATATGGTATCATACATAGTACATATCCTCCCGAAACCAGTACAGTATCGTATTCCTACCTGCACCCTACAAACGGATTCTGTCCCCCTCATTCCACTCCTCAGGCTCCTGCTTACTATGGCCAACCACCTATCAGCGGAAACAATGACTTTGTAGAACAAATCACGGGTAAAAAAAAGGAAAGTACAACACATATGATATGATACAGCAGCACCACGCCGCAGAGGTAACCACAAGCAGTATCCCTACTACTCCCCACCAAACTCAACTGTTCGACCGGTACCGTATCGTGAAACACTTGCATCGACCGCCCTATAACCCTTTTATTATTATTACTACCATCGTTATCGACCCCTCCCAAGACCTTCCCACCCTCCCCTCCTACTAATAAATCTACTTTGTCTCCTTCGCCAACACCCTCCCCCCCCCCCCCATCATTCCCTCCCCCGAGCCTTATGATAAAAAAGTAGGAGTAAGCAAGCAAGCAATAAAAAGGCAAAGAGGGAAAAAACCACAACAAAAGCTCCTGCAAGGAATTCCCAGCTGAGGACTAATACCCACTGTACTGCGCAATTTGTGCGGTGCCGTAGTCTGGACTCCGTAGCTTCTCCAATTTGTTTTCTCCTTCGCCAACGCCATACCTAGCCTAGTGGGCGAACGAATGGAGGTGCGGGCAGGAGAAGTGCAGGAGACCGGGTGCATTGTATTGTCGGCTTTGGCTTAGGTTAGTATATATATGTCTGGAGTCAGGCTGAGCTCAGTTGGCTGGGCATGGAGTGTCATACTGTCCTACACCGCTCTTGCGACAACTTGTGGTGCATGTGGTACAGTACTGTACTTGTACATACTTGATCTGCAATGGGAGTACCGTACCAGCTCTTTCTCTCTCACAGACACATACATACACTCCCTCCCTCCCTCTCTCCCCCTCTCTCCCCTTCTCCACTTCACTCCCGTCCGCCCAGCCCCCCCCCCCCCCCGTTCACTTGCTCGCCTGATAACTTGACGAATGAAATATTAAATAGCTCACGGAAGGGACCATAACATAAATCCACTGTACCCGTTCGCCCACAAGGAGAAACAGGTTAGGCAAGGGGTTGTTAACAGTGTAGAGTACGGTACTCGAGTAGTTTGGATTGGGGAAATGTATGTACGGTCATGACATGGATAGGCGGGTGGCTTACGAGGAAGGATGGGGAACTCCCATCAAAAAAAATATTAATAAAAAAAAACACCGTATTTGTGAATGAGAGGGGCGGAATAGCTGTATCATGGCTGCCATATTGTGACTTGACTGGCTCTCTATCCTCACCTCCACCTCCTACTATATGATACGAGTACTGTACTCCTACTCCTACTCCTTGCCAAACTTACTAACCTGTGATATGAGAATCATGACAACGAAAATGTAATAATACGCACAAATAATATCATAATAGTAAGGGTTGTTCCGATCCGCTCTGGGCCCTGATATGATCTACAACTAATAGTCGAGTAGACAACCGTACGCATAATCGTTGTTCCACTAAAAAATGTGCTGTACCACATATCACACACAACACTCATATTCCCTTCTACCTGACTGGACCGGCTAGCTACTCCTGCCCCGTTTCCCAACCCTCTTTTCCCTAACGCTTTCCCACTCTCCATTTCCTCGAATTCCCAATCCTCTCAGTCTCTGCCCTGTACAATCTGCACCCTTGATTATGCATCTCTTCCTCCATTCTTCGTTTCTGCATTCGCCAGTAATTTGATAGGCTTTTTGGGACTTCCATTCCACCGATCCCTCTTCGCCAACATCTCACCACCAATCCATGACGAACCTCATTCAAATATTCCCCCTCCTCGGGAGTAGATAAATGTTTATCCCCGACCCATGGGTGGTTAGATACATTGGAAACGAACTCCTCTTCTCCTCCTCCTCTCCTCCTCTCCTTCTCGCCCTCCCCCTCCCCCTCCCCTTTACCGGTGCCCTTCTCTTACTCCTCTTCTCTTACCTCCCATGCCCTTGGTCGTTGACCTCTGATGCTTCTATTCTTTTTCCCCGCCCCGAATGACGGGGGGGACGAGATTTCACCGCATCCCCCAGGTCTCCAATGCCACGGTAGATTACAGAACAGACAAGCCACCACACCCGGAAAAAAACACCCCCACACGCACCACATGCGTGCACGCACACACTCCCTCAAATGCTTCCGTCCAGAACACTCCCACTCATGTCTCACGCCCATTCGAGTGAAACCGAGTGATTCTCCACTCCAGCAGTGACAGAGTGCCGGAGAAGGATAGGATAAGATCTATACTAGAATGGTTAAGATTAAAAAAAGCTGAGACCAAAACAGTGAGCGCTGGTCAGGGCGGGCCCGGTGGAGTAGTAGTAGGGGGAGGGACGAGCATAAGAGGAGAAAAGGGAAAAATGATCCGGGCAAGACTTCTCTCCCCCTCCCCCTCTCCTCCCCTTCCATCTTGGCCTATAACATCATCTTCCTCCCCTCCCCTTTGCTGCTCTTCCACCTTGACCCTCCCTGTCTATTTCTCCCCATTAGTCCCACCTCTCCCATTTCCCTAGCTTCCTTTACCTCCTCCCACATCCACCACAGTTCCATCCACGTTGAACCCCTCCTTAGCTGTTTATCGATTTTTTTTTTTTCAGACTACCTCAATTTTCACGATCCCTCCGGGATTTAGTACCATCATCGCCATCATTGAAACCTGACTTAACCCCCATTTCCCTCCCACCTACAGCGTACAATGCCGCCCAACCGAGTAGGCATCATTGTGTAACCCGTCCCCCCCCCCCCCCCTTCCAGATATCCAACCCCATATTGGCCTGAGTTTCTGAGCATGAATGATTCTTCTTTCTTTTCGTCTCAAAAAAAAAAGAAAAGAAAAGAAAAAGCACCAGGCTAACGACCTTTCCATCAACCTGTCGTCATATGTAGTTTTGAAAACACCGAAATCCTCGACTTTGCCGGGCCCATGCAGGTCTTCGGGATTGCAGCCCAGCCGCCCTTCACATCGGCCAGACCACCCTTCCCTCAGGGGCCGCCGTATCGAGCTCCCCCGCCGGGATCCGAAAGAATGGCCTTTGATGTAGCTATTCTATCGCAAAGCCAGACCATCAGGACTTCTCACGGCAGAGGTTGTGCCATCATAAGGGATATAGACCTCTTCTCCCCGGAAGGCCATGAGGACAAATGGGATGTGATCGTCATTCCCGGGGGTGTGGGCACTCGGTTGGAGATGGAGAATCTCCATCTTCTGGACTGGATCTCTAGATTTGCGAGAAGCTATCGTGGGAGGCGTAAGACCATATTGTCTGTTTGCACAGGCACCCTGCTTCTTGCCAAGGCCGCCATATTGGACGGCATGAAGGTGACCACACACTATAGTGCTCGGGAGACGCTGCGCAACATCATCGAGAAGGGCGGTGGAGTGGCGGAGGTTGTGGAGGATAGGGTCGTCGCTGAAGTTTTCAGAGGGAGCGGGGGTGAAGATCTAGGAGTCGATGTGGTAACTAGTGGAGGGGTTAGCAGCGGGATCGACGGTGCCCTGTATGTGGTCAAGAAGCTTGTTGGGTTGGATGTTGCGAGAGGGGCGGCTCAGTGGATCGAATATAACTGGAATGATGCCCATTAAGGTTAGTAAAGGGGGTTTAGGAATTTGAGGTGTGGTGCAGGAGGGGGTTGTGGGAACGCAAGAGCGGGGTGCAAACAAAGTTCTTTTAGGTTTAGGCGTTTGGGCACGGGTTGCTTGGGATGATTAGGGGGAAAATTGGTTGGGGGTTGGGCGAACTATAAATCCAAACAACTCTACAAATTGGAAGATTAAATTTACACAACCATACAACTCTCCGTCCCTTTAATCGTTTACTTAGATATTCCAATCGCGATGAAGGTTCTTCCGATCCAGACCTATCCTTTTACCAGAAACAGAGGGCATACCACAGTTTAGCCTTCACAATTAAAATGCAAGCTACGAAAACTGGTGATTTCCCCAAGCGCATATTCCCCAAAAATACACGATCCATATTACCCATACTCCATCCATTCATCAGCACATCGTGCCATTGATCCAGCCGTCAATCCATCGATCATCGCCATAGTGCAAAAACAGTAATCATACAGTAAACAACCATCCCAAATAACACACCTAAGCATTCTCGTTGCCCTTCAAATAATCAAAGATTGACCCTTCCCCGACAGTCCCCTCAATTCCCGCACCTGCGTCACCGAGCCTCTGCTCCTTCTTAGCTGCCCGCTCAGCCAGATCATGTTCTGCAACCTTCTCTGGGCCCTCCTCACTGCTGATATCAGCGGCGGGCCTGGTGTCTTTCGGAATCTTTGACCAATCAAGCCCAGGCTCGTTCACCTGCTCATCGAGTGTGGTATTAGATACGGCCCTACTCACGTCACCGGTAGGTCCTGAGCCAGCAGATTGTCTAGACGCCCTGCCTCCTCCCCTTCCCCTGCCACCGCCATGACACCCGTCATCATCTCTCGTAGATCCCCTGCCAGTATCCGATCCACCATGGGCAGTTTGTGGCGATCGACCAACGCTACCTCCTATACTACCGCCTAAGGCCTCCCTAATGGGTCTTCCTTCGACATCTCCAGCGAACGAATCATTTGCCTGATTACCCCCTCCGCTCACGCCAACCTCTGCAGATTTCGTCGGATCGACCCTGGCCCCGCCGTAACGCTCTTCATCAGATTCCTTCCCATGGATCTCCCGAACCCTTCCGCCGCCGGTAGTGTTCAGTGTTGAGTTATCTGCCGTAACCCCAATGATACCTGTAGGGTTGCCTCTTGAAAAGTCACCGCCGGAACGAAGCGACTCTGCCGCTAGGGAGTCTTTTGTGACGGCACCGGAGAATTCCGCTTTCCGGTCTCTCTTCGCGGCTGGGTCGGTAGTGTTCTTCGTCCCCTTGGTCGGATTCGACTGCCTAATGTCAGGATCGGGCGGAAATATAGTTCTTGACCGTGGGATTGGGCGGTGGTGGGGGGAGTGCGAAGGGTAACTTGTTGATGAGTGAAAGATGTAAAAGTGCGGGGATGTGATTAGGGGCATTGGTGCTGTTGTTGATGGGAATGTAGTACAGGGGGAGTTGTGCCTACCTTATGTGTGGAAGACATGGTATCGGTACTTTACTTCCGGATGCTGTAACTCGGAACTTGCTTTTTAGCGTTTCCCCTTTTTTGTTGGTCGTACGAAGGTTGAACGTTAGGATAGCGGCACCCGTAGTTGAACGAGAACAAACAACACCGTGCTGGAGTGAGATGAGGCATTTATATTCCCCCCAGCACCCCCGAGGCCCACGCCCTAAGACACAGTGCCTATATTGTTATGATAGCCCTACTGTATGTCATTATGAAGAAAGAGGCAGAGGGCAACTATAGTTGAGAAAAGGATCGCTGCAGACGTCACGGTGAGCATCGGGTTATCAATAGTTATCTGATCTGACGTCGATAACCTCTGAATAGCACAAAGGACATAAAACCGGAACCAAGAAATACCAAACCCGATCTCTAATGAGAGAATCACAGCGAACCCCGAGAAAAGATGGAGTCCGCCCCCTCTTAAGAGAAGAGATAAGTGGACCCCCGTCTCCAATCGGACAAGTAGACTAGACTATATCCAGCCGGAGAAATCAGCTATGCAAAATGCGAAATTTTGATGTGAGTGAAACAAGGACCCAGATATTCGCAATTTGGGATATTATACCGTGAAAAGTGATGCCATTCGCTAGGCCCGCCCCAGGATTCCCAATCCCAGAGCCAGTCGGAACCAGGCTCCACACTCTGCTTGGCAGAGTGACGTTTCATGAAGATGCCTCGATTCCGAAGTAAACTCCCCTCTCAAAAGTATTGATTGTCCCAAACCCGGTTTTACAGCCAAAGTCGGTGTGTATTCATCAACCGAAATAATAATAAAATAAAGTCATGAAAATTTATACAAATTATTTTATGCAGATATTTATAAGGGGAATCTGTTTCTGTTTTTTCATTTATTTTATATATTCATTTCACAAGGTCTTGTGTCCATTTCTATAGGATGGTTAAAATGGAATGCCAAGCCCACATACAAATTTTGGGGCTTGGCACTAACTTTGGTGGGGATTCACCTTTCATCACACTTTGCCTAGCTAAATCCAGGTGTAACTCATGCAAATATGGAGTGTTTATGATTTTTATTATATGAGAAAGTAATTCTTGTATCATAAGCAGGAATTTATGTAAATTTTCTGTATCACTTTAAGATATTTTATTATATAGAAATGGGCTAGTTAATTACCCATGTTTAGGCACTTTTTGGTGGGGTTTTAGAAAGTGGGACAATACTAATAAGAGCCTATTGTATCATATTGATATCTTTTAAATTATTACGGCCATCTCCCCTCTCTCCCTCCAGCCTACGACCTCTACTTTCTTTCTCCTTTTTTATTAAGTCCTCGGGTTCGTTTGTTAAATACAGGAAAATCCATGGCAAGCACCTTCAAGTATGGCTTAAAACTCTCCTCAAACAAAAAAGACCTCACATGCACCCTAATTGAATAGCGAATAAACGACAAATATCAAAATCATATCATAACCCAAACAGTAAAATCAATCCACCATCCCAAATTAGACCCCACTGTAAGAGGAAAGACCTTCAATCTCACAGGAAATCTTATCTTTGGTTCGATCAGAATGCGATACTCGTGCGTTAGAGCAGTTTCATTTGTTTTCGCCTCTTGCTAATGCACCCAGGCGTCCAAGAACTCGAAAATCCATTTGTGTATCTACTCGAATATTGGGTTTGTAGAAACCCGGGAGAAGTGGAAAAATATCAAAACCCGGGTTTTCTGTGATTGACTCCAAGCTCTCTCTTCTCTCTTTGCGCTTCGGACAGTGAATTTTGACACCATCGAAGTCGTTTGACTTAGGACCTCTCCTGTTTCTTTCTACGTTATTTCATAGTAGGAAAGCTATTGTAGTATGAGCATCCTGGTAGCAGTGGAAAAAGATGGCTGGCAAGCCTCCAGCAAACGGTAGACAGCGAGGCTGCAGAAAACTCCACACACCATAGTTGCTCCCTGTTGCACCGACGAAATTCACCGCCTTTATAAATTTACTCCCCTGAGCCATCAGGATTCTTAACATTTTCCCAATATCGCAAATCACCCACCAAGTACCGGTAATTCACAATTAAGTCCCAACGACTACAAGAACGGCTACATCCCCAATAGTACGGTACTGGCAAAACTGGCCCGCCCTTTGCTAGAGGCGCGTGATGTCAAGCATCGAGGTTAAATTAGTTACCACGAGCCCACCCCCGTTTCGGCGCTTCACGGAGGACCCATCTTTAGGCACGCTGCGCTGTGCAGATCTGCAACGTTGCAGTAAAACATCAGAGATTATTTCCCGGCCAGAAGGAGTAGATCGCTGGCTGCTCGGGGGGGTCCACCATTCTTATTAAATTTTTATCCTAGCAATATCTACCCGTATCCGACTCAGGAGAGAAACTCTTGCTCTTGTACTACTCCTGGTACGATCCCCTATGATAGCCCAACACCGATCACAACAGACGATACCCTCAACAGAAGAATTTTCCACGAGAATATCCGGGTGAGGTGAGACTATCGATAAACGGTTAAGAGGAAGGCCTACTACGGCCAATTAACCCTGGACATATTCCCAACAATTCCATCATCCGATGCATCCATATGGCTAATAACCCGCCCCGTATGCCTGGTAACTCGGAATTTCTAGGGTCGGAAATATCATATACTGCCCGGGCACATTGGGGGGCGGCTTTGCGCTTTCCCCGTGCAGGAAAAGTAAATTCACACCCAGGTGGAACTTTTAGAGCTGTGGCAGCCTACTCCCAATTGCCTGAGGTTTGTAAAAACTGTCATTTAGTTGATTAGCTTAGAAAGAATGAAAATAAGGTTACGTAAAAACGACTGCTATTGCGTACCACCAAAACTCTGAGGTTCTGGTCGATTTTTTGCCCATATGCAATAGCAGTCGTTTTTGCAAACGTCAGGCAATTAGGAGTATATTTGCTCAATTGCTGGCCTATTTCCAACGCAGGGTGAGTAGTGGAACACAAGCACTGGTTTGTGCAAGTGGAGGGTCGGGTGTTGATAAGCCCGTGACAAGGATGAGTAGGGAATACTTGTACCTATCGCACCCATGTTTGTTGTTAGAGTCATCCACCGGTCACTGACTGCCTTACATGTAAGGAAAGGTTGGATTTCGCAGGGTCATTACTAATACCATTTTTCATAGTTCGACCCCAACTAGGAGAAGGAGCCGTGAATGATATGCACTGTTTTTTGGGACTCAATCAAAGTCGGGCCATGCTTGATCCTGCCGATATTTTTCGGAGAAACAGAGCGGGCTCATACAGACGTGGGGTGCAGCTCTGCGCCCCAGGGTGTGCACATCTGCAGATTAGAGGATTCGAGCAGAAAGGGCTCAGGAGGTAGTATTAACACAAGTTAATGACAAAGCTTGGCGACCTATTTCCTTAATCACACCCTATCAAGGTGTAAAAATGGTGAAATCGTATCTAGTATTTGGGGCCCCGAATGCCGGCTTCCGCCATACCTTCGTGCCTTCAAGAGGGTATTGTTTCGCAGTCGTGCTGCTTGAGTACGGCATAACTTTAACAAGAGTGGTTTCAAGTTACCGGTATCAGACTTGTACATGCCTGAGAATTGGACACCTTATCTCCTCTCGAAAGGGCCCAGTTTAAGGAGCCCTGCATTTGTCGGGCTCCACGGGTCCTGGAATGCGAGCGACAACACCTGGCGACACTATCAGCGACTCCACCTTAGTCAGGCTGCGCACACCAGATACCCACTATTACCTACACCCCCATTCGCAAGGTCTTTGCGGAAATACAAGTATCTGGCAAGTAGAAGTCGAACACAAGGGGGATCCTGGGAGCTGAATTTTGTATGGGGTCACAGATGCGCACAGACAATTCGCCATGCAAAATGTTGACCCCTGTGTTCTGGTTCTTCATGCCGGGGACTTGTACAGGTACTGTGGCAAAAGTCTTGGTGGCAACAAAGGTACCAGGACAACTTTTACGGTTCGGGTTATGCACAAAATCTTGTACCAGTACCTTCGTTGTCGCCAAGACACTGCCACAGTACCTGTCTTTCCGCGAAGACTTTGCGAATGGGTATAATCTCGTGAAATCCACTACCGTATCTCCGAGCTGTGACGAATATCCCTATAAATCGCGACATCAGCCGACGATAGGTTTAGTTTGTCAAGCTAACGAGATCCAACAAGACGGAATGGCTCAGGCTATACCGTGTCAGGAAAGCACTAATCCTTCTTGGGGACTTTTGACAGTGGATTTCACGAGATTTCATGGTACTGGCACAGGACTTTGTGCATAATCTGAACTGTAAAAGTTGTCCTGGTACCTTGTTGCCGCCAAAACTTTTGCCACAGTACAGCCTCGTTCGCAAAGTTCTCGCGGATCGAGAGGTACCAGGGAAAAATATTGGCAGTAACAAATGTACTGGTACAAATGTCTGCAGAAAACCTGAAGTGAAAATTCTTGTACCGGTACATGAGCTGTCCCCAGACTTTTGCTAAGATACCTACCGATCAGCGAGAACTTTGCGAACGAGGCTGTACTTGTCTCTCCGCAAAGACTTTGCGAATGGGGGTGTACCAGTTCTGCACGAGTACGGTACGTTACTCGAGTAGATAGTGAAAAGGTCGGAAAACTTTGGGTGGCGAAAGAAGAATTAGGAGCACTGATCAATTAGGGGTCATGGGGGAGTGGTGTTACATGATGCTGTTAGCCTAGAGCAGTTGGATGCTATGTTTAGCTACAACTTTAAATCTCTGGGATTTTTATTGGAATTGTATAAGGCTAAGGTGGGGCTAGGGGGGGGTCGGGTCTTTTGAAATGGTTCTTTTAGGGGACTCATATAAATGAATAGATTGAACCATGTATGGATACATAAAGATACCTACTCCTTTAATACAGAAATCTGGCGCCCCTCAGCTGTGCAGTAAATACCTGCTCGTATCATAATACCGTGCCCAAAGTAAATAATTCGGAGGAAGAGATAATCGAGTGACACTGAATGACTCCTCCGAAAGCCGTATAGAAAAACCCAACAAATGAGTCCATCAAAATGTACTGTACCGGCACTACAGGATAAACAGTCGGGAAGCAGCCCCGCAAAGGGATCTCTCTCGCGGGGCTACAGTAAATACTTGAAAAAAACCATGAGATTTCTCCGAATCTCGCCATCATCATACGACGGAAAAACCATTGACCAAACTCTAAAACCTAGTTCCACGGGTTCGGGCAGAAAAAAAAACGGTGCATTTGTCGAATGGCCAGACTTTCGGAACCTTCCTGGTGGAACGAGGCGGGAACGAACAGGTTAGAAATGTGGCGTTACTCTCAGAAGGTTTTCAGCCTCCATATTGTTTTCGTCCGCAATTACCCGTGATTGGACGAGGCCGGGAAGGCGGCTGGGTGGAAGGTTGAGGCCATTTTTCAGGGGTCGTTGTCGGGAAGGTGCCCGTGATCGGCCTTGCGGCGGAAGGAATAGAAATCAATCCCGACGGCGGGTCCTTGTTCGAGTTAAGCGATTAGTTGGCTTTTTGGTTGGTCTTCCTTGGTCACTCTGAACTGACGTTCGCACGGGGGTGACTTTTTTACTGGTGTCCCAAAGCCACTGCACCTCTTGAACCTCTTGGACCTCAGTACTTCTGGTCCCTGCTGGAACTCGGGATCTTTGCTAACTTCTCCGTCGCGGCTACCGGGAGGTGGAGGTTTTCCGCTGCATTAAGAAGTGAGGGGTAGAGACTGGTACTACGACATTATAACAAGACGTGGTGAATATGTTAGTGAGGGAATGGGCTCCACGAATTAGCAGGAAGCTATCTGCTTCTATCGCATAGAATACACAATTCTGAGTACAAGAGTTTACCCGTGATACTCACTTTATTACTCGTCAAATGTGTGCATGTATGTACAAGTGTATCATACTGTAGGGGATGCCCGGTATGATGGTGCTTGTAAGCACTTGTAGTCATCATCACTTTGCTCGAAGATGCTCAACTTCTGCGCATATCCTTGACCAGCAGAGATTCTTCTGTTTGGGGGAAACGAAAGTGTGCCCTTTTTGTTTCAAACGCGCTTGACTGCGGTGCGTTTTTTATCCTGATACTGTCACTGATATTTCTCTAGTTTTTGCCGTTTCTGATGTATTGTAGGAGCAAAGAGATGTACAGTACCGTACTGCACCGGTATGTGACCTGTCCAGCACTCCATATCCACGTGTTAGGGGCAGTAAAACGTGTTTCTGGGAGAAGTTATTAAAATGGGCTTAGAGAGGGGATGGTGAGTTTTTTCTTCTTCGGTCCACTCGGTGGCGGGATTGGGTAATAATTGCTCTTCTCTCAGCGGCGAGCGTTTAAAGATTGTACGAGTAGTCATGGCAGCTGGCTCGAGCCTTGATAACGCCCATATTTCCCAAGATGGGAAAGTTCAAGGTGTCCGGTGTTAGCTCCACCGGGATTGCGACTTGACAAGGCGAGGAAAAAGAAAGGCATAGCAAGAGAGAAAAAAACAGAAAAATCTCATCAAAAGTGACAACATCGTTGGCAATGGACGGAAAGTGCTAGTGTCATGTGTGACAGAGTTATCCTCGATTTCTGAGCTTTGCTGTGTGATTTGTCGTTCTGGCCAGGTGCGCCGGATATGAAGGTATCAGTGATTATCAGTATGTGTTCTTCGTGATACGTAAGTTACGGAGCTCGAAGAAAATAGATCGGGGTCTCCGAGTTATTTCCTACCACTCGTGCTGTATTGAGGAGGGTTTTGCTTGTCTTTTTCTGCTGCACTGTACTCGAGTACAGGCACTGTAGGGTAGCTTTGGATCTTCGGGAGCCTCAAAAGCCGTGATCCAGAATTTGGCCTTGAAGGTTCCACTTCTGGCACACCCTTCCGTACCTTATCTTTGAAAAAAAATCTTGGCTAGTACTCGAGTACACTTATCATGCCTGTTGCTCGGAGTCGTGTGTCTCACTGCCAGGGATGATCAGAAATCTTCAAAGTGACTGAGTGACGGAGGCCACAGAGTGACAGTCGCTTGGCTGGCTGCTTGAGGCCTTGCTTGGGCTCTGGTTCCTGCTTTGCCCGCTTCCTGTGCAAGCACGGGCACTCGTACATCGTTGCCGCCCATTTCTCTTCTCTTCCTCATTCTCCCTTCGCCCATCACCTGTCTCTTCCACATCCCCCCCTTTCCTCCTCTTGCCTACCTGCATTGCATTCACACACACACACACACTCCTATACCTCCACATCCTTCGTTACGTCCCTCCTTTTCGTCCATCCTATAAAACTCCCTCTCTACCTTGGCTGGTCATATTCAGTCAATATCTCTGCGCAAACGATTCTCACGTATTGTACTGCTTACCGCATTGCAATCTCCTCCGGTACCTTCACTACTAAACCCCCCCCCCCCCCTCTAAAACAAACCGTTCTACAAAGCAGCTACCTAACTCGCAGCAACCATGTCGAACGCAATGAAGAAGCTTAAACTTTTGCACCACCTAACAGCCGCTTCAGCTAACGCTACCACATCCACTGGTGCCCTACCTCCCACATCCTGCACCCAACAGCAGCCAACGCCCCCAACCTCATCTCCTATTCCCCAAACAAATTTACCTTCTGCGAAATACAACAACAATTACGCCGAAATGACCCAGGCTTTACGGTCGGCCCGACATGCATTGAACATGCTCAATTCCTCCTCGACGCCGACTGCTCCCCAGGCGCTCCACCGTCAACCCGAATCATTTAGAGCCTCACCTTATACTCTTCACTCTGCGCCCAAGGCACCAACATGTCTGTTGCCTCAAGCGTTTATGGTTTTGACGCCTAATGATCCTCATCCAGCAATTTGCCTGCCTGCGTCCCCTCCTCCCCCCTCCCAGCCTGTGTTCGGTCACCATAACCACAGCCACTATCACCATTCCTCCACTCTACTCACACCCATCCAGATCAACCCACCAATCCAGCAGGTCCTCCTCTCCGAACAGGCTGTGCCGAGAGGCAATACAACCATTTACTCCTCTCGCCCGCCCATTGCCCCTGCCCCGGTTGTTCAGCACCAGGCTTACCAGAACTCTATGCGCCATCGAAATTCCCAGAAGCGTCCGCGTTTAACAACTGAGGCTGTTTCAATGATCGGCAAAGACTCCCGCCTTGCCCGTTGGGAGCGTGTTGTCGGCTATGTGCGCGACCAACGAAAAAACAATTCCGCAGCCACATCCGATTCGACCTCCAACTCTGACCTCGCTTTATTTAGTACGTCGGGTATAATCAAGGAGATCGAGCGCAAAAACAGAATCCTTGACCTATTGGATGTCGAAGAGCAGGCTTCGCGTAGCCTTTGGTCTGGTGGCAGTGGAGGAACAAACGGTGTTGACGAGTTTGTTTGGAGTGAAGATGAGGATGACGACGACTTTCGCAGAGATACTGAGAACCAAGCTGTGTTGGATAAGCACCGCCGTAGACTCGATGCCCTGTATCCTGATGAAGTCGCCGAAGAAATGATTGCCGAGGGTGCCGAGGTTGGTGTGTTCGAATTGGAAGACGGCGCGGAGGCTACGGTCAAAGATTTCGAGATGGACCTTGTCGAAGACAACACTAAACCCCGCCCTCGCAGTTCGCCCATTGGTGCCGTAGAAAGGGTCGATGAGGTGAAGCAATATCTGGAATTGTTGAAAACTAGTGGGATGCCAGGATTGGACAGATCGAATGAGCTGGAGGGTGGGATCGACAGACTGATGGCGAGGGATATTAGAAGGTTTTCCGCAGTCTACTAATTTTTTTTTAAAAATTTTCTTTTTGGCCAGAGGATTCTAAGGTACATACCTTTCACGCATTCATAGCGGCTTGTGTTTTGGTTCTTCTGCTTTACTTTCTTTTGTTCATGGGCGTTTTAGATGGGAGAGCGCCGTGTACCAAGGGGAGGTACAAAGTTTAAAAGTTTTGTATTTGGGGTTTTTCACGGTTGTCATAGCTGTACATTTTACCCTCTCCAGTATTTTAGCTTCTCTCCTCCTGCGTTTAATCTCTACTTTAATAGTGCATAGCAGCACACCTAGCATAATCGCCAGAAGTCGTATAGATCTCCCGTGCCAAATAAAGTTGATACAACCACTTCTCTAAAAATATTCTCCTCGCTTGTTTCAACCACGTGTTTTGAATCGTGTACCGTAGATTAAGTGGAAATCTTCCACTGGGAATCACTCGCAAATCAGCAAGGCCAGTGTCCCCTCTGAAACCCACACCTGGTTTCCGACGTGGATACCTTGTATGAATAGGTGTGATACATAAATTTACCTTTTACTTCTTGTACGAGTACTGTACCAATCCAGTATTTCCCATCGAACGCAGGAACCCTTTACGGGTCTAACTGTTTAAAGACTTTGCCGCTTTGTTCCACGCTAGGGGGTCCTCGAACAGTGAATGAGATTTGTGCGGGTTCTGGGTGGAAATTTGCTATAGCACTGATTGGTTTAGGCTCCCACCCCTCACTCAAACCGAACTCAGCGCTTCCGCCTAACGGACTTTGTTAAACCCGGACGACGGTGTTGACGACCCAAAAGAGGTCTCGTTAATACAAGTACATGCATTCTCCAACCGCAAAAAGCGTGTAACTAGTGGTTTCGACCTTCGTCTTGACCAAAGTTCTTTTTTGGATACTCAAGGCTTAAGTTAACAGAGTGTATATGTTCATTGGATGTTCGGTTGGACTCTTAAGACGGTAATTCCCATGCAAACTGTCCAACTCTAACTCGGCCGCGCTCGTATGATTGGTGAACGGGGCGCCGGTAGAGCATTCGCAGAGGACCAGGTTTTCTCACCCGCCGCTATTGCGAGTGAGAAAAGATGAAAGTACCAGTGTTTTGCATCCTAGTGTCACGCTTTCTCACTCGAGTATTGTACTGTCTATGATAGCATGCAAGTTAGGCGCGGGGGATGCGGGGCTGGGAAGTTGGCCTTTCGCAGTGTTTACCTCATCTCGGGGGGCCGCGTTTTCAACGACAGCTTCGTTTGCCGCCTCCGACTTGACCTAAAACCACCTCACCTCGTACGTTCATAACCTCCCCCTTCTACCCCCTAATCCAATAATTCTTCGCCAATATTTACACGGTAACAGATACAAACCCCGGAGCCCCGCTTCAATATCCGCTGGAAGGGGTCAGCGATTCTAGTGGCAATCACGTCTCTCCGAGGTTCAAAACCACTGGCTATTTTCCAGTCCAATCAGTCCACAGCAATAGCCAGCCAAAACCATTGGGCCAACGCATCGGGCTCCAACAGCCACTAATAACACGGAGTTTGTCGAAAAATAAAATAAAATAAATAGAAAGAGACAAAAAAACCGTTCAGTCAGCCAAGCTTGCGCACTGACGTGGGGCTTTCATTCTCTTATTTTTATTTTATTTTTCCTTCTGGTCATTACCTAGCTAGACAAAAACATTCGCCCATTAATAACATTCGTCTCCGCTGGCCCTAAAAACCCCGCAACGTAAACCATCACCCAAAACGAAAAACACAGAGCCTGCCTCTCAACACGAAGAACATTGTTATTTTTGGCCAGCGATGAACTCGCCAAAGTCGGATACTAGCCTGCGCAATATAGCCGAGAAGATCAAGGATGTATCTATCTCTGGGGAAGCGAATAGGATCGTTGTTGGTGTGGACTTTGGAACAACTTATAGCGGGTGAGTGTCTTTGTGCATTTCTCCCTACTCCTCTGCGATGCGTGCGATCGATGGGAGCGGGAGGGGCGGATGCAGCAGCAGCGGGGGACTAACATATACTGCCAACACTTAGGGTAGCCTGGGGTTATACTGGATCGCCGAGCGAAATACACGTTATTCAGGTTTATACACCATTTTTAACCTCGTGCTCGGGCTCTGACCTAACAAACCTCAAATTAGAGCTGGCCTGGTGGAATGAACCTGACTTCCCCGAAAGTCCCGTCGAAGATTGCGTACGAGAAGGACGGCATAAAATGGGGTTTTCAAGTGAAGCCTTTCCAAAACTGCATCGAGTGTTTCAAGCTATGCCTAGATCCCAACTTGCGCCCTCCGGACTTTGTCTCTTTGCCCAACATCTATGCGCAGCTCAGACAGCATGACAAAACCGTGCAGGATGTCGTTAGGGATTACTTGCAGATGCTATACGATCACACGATCACTACGCTGACGCGAGCGCTCGGAAGCACGTTTGTGGATAATACTAGGATCGAGTTTATTCTCACATGCCCGGCGGTGTGGAGCGACCGGTCGAAAAATGCGACGCTCCAGGCGGCAGAAGGGACGGGCATGGCCAAGTCGTGCAAGATTAGATTGATCTCGGAACCAGAAGCTGCGGCTATATACACACTGAAGACCATGCAGCCTAAGAATTTGCAGGTGGGTTTGGTGCTGATTGTGGGGTACGGGGAGTTATTGCTTATTGGGGGGCTTGTATAGGTTACGGATGATTCTTGTTTTGTGGTCTGTGATGCTGGGGGTGGGACTGTGGTATGTCGCGTCCCTCACATTTGATAAAGTGAGACTTACCTGTCTAGGATTTGATTTCGTATGAAATCCTCCAAACAGACCCACTGCAGGTTAAAGAGAGTGTCACTGGGACAGGTCTGTTTTGTTGTTCCTGCCGACTGGGAGAATGCTGACGTAGCAAAGGTGAGCTATGTGGCTCTGCATTCTTGAACCGTCGGTTCGAGAGCTTTGTCAAGGAACGGCTGGGTTCCACTGCGTACTATGCCATGAAAGAGAAGACCAAGATTGCTGCCCTGAAATCATGGGAGGAATATGTAAAGAGGGTGTTTGTTGACGGAGAAGACCAAGATGTGGGGTCATCCGAGGCTACTAGCTCTAATAGGTCACTAACTAGTTGCAGGTATTCCCAATTCAATTTCCGGGATTACCAGACGATGAAGCTCGTGGTATCGATTGCGGGTTTATGACGGTCACTAGGTAGGGATCTGGCTAGTGAAGTGGGTTGGGTATTGCTAATTTAGGGTGTAGAGAGGAAGTCCAAGCGATATTTGAGCCTGTCATCCAGGAGGTTGTGAGACTGGTTGATGGTCAGATCACTGCTGTGCAATCTAAGGGGCGACAAGTAAAGGTATTCATGCTAGTCGATGTATATGCAATCTTACGCTAATATCCCCTTGAAGAGCATTCTGCTTGTTGGTGGGTTCGGTTCATCAGAATACCTTTTTATGCGCCTAAAGAATAAGTATGCCGATATTCTATCGACAAAAGACAACCCGGATGTGGTGCTTCAACCCGTCGACTCGTGGACTGCGGTGGTCCGTGGCGCAGTTATCCGGGGAATGGAGACAATTGTACAAACCCGTAAATCACGATACCACTATGGTGTGAAGTACTGGGAGTATTTTGATGAGAACATCCATTCCGAAGAGCACAAATACTGGGACACTACGCGAGAGAAGTGGCTCGCCGAGAACCAGATTAAGTGGTATATTGCGAAGGTTTGTTGCGCTGGTGTGGTTTAGAAAGTTGTGGGACTAATATTTTGTAGGGAACGGAAATGTCTGAAGACGAGAGTATATCTTTCCCGTTCTATATTACCTTTGAAGACCACCATAGCAGGGTGCTTGTGGACGAATTAGTTTGTTGTCAGGAGACGTTCCCGCCAAAATCCATAGACTCCAGTAACCCCCCCTCCTGGAAATGCCCCGATAGGCCACCTGCTAACATTTGCCTAGCCGTCACAACCGTCTGCAAACTCCGCTCAGACCTAACCACTGTGCCCAAATCCCTCTACACAAAGGGCCGCAACAGCAAGGACGTAGAATACGAGGGGCTGCATTTCACAATGGAAATGTCAGTCCTCAGCGCAGCACTCCTCTTCGAGCTGAGGGTTGATGGCGTCCGGTGAGTTATACCTGCTCCTAATCGAAAGTCTTCGCTCACTGACTAGTTACTACCCGTCACAGCTATGGTGAAGTTACCGCCGATTTTGCCAGTTGATGCCCCGCCTTGTGGTAGGTTGGTTGTGTTATAGAGCTTGGGTGCGGTGTTTGTCATGGTGCGAGGGGGTCTTTTTTTTTGCCATATCTTTCCCTCTTTTTCTTTTCCCTGTGCCGTTGGCTCTGATTTCAAGATTGCTATTCGTGGGGGGTAATTTTTTTCATAAGGGTATCGGGGGAGGTGGAGGGGGGATTTGATTACTGTTGGAGATATCCGCACTCGTGGGCGGTGGTAGGAGCCACTTGTTTGTTAGTGGGGTATTCCCTTTCATATGAATTCCCCTTCCTTGATTTTTCTTTCCTTTTCGGGAAGAAATCTTACTATGACGATATAATACTCAACCCCTGGATACAAAATTTCTCTCCTTTTGGCTCACTTCACTTCGTTCTATGGAAGCCTCCGGTTCAATCATTGTCTCTACTTTCGTTCAGCACCTACTAGTCTAGCTCGCAGTGGCGGTGGGATATAGTGATTCCGGCCATAGTGGGGGTCGAACTGGGTTGTGTTGCCTTGCTTGTGATAGTATCCGTGTCTCTGGCCTGGTACTTTATCGGGCACTTGGACGAATAGAGTTGCCAACATGTAGAGTATAGTGGTAAAACGACCTAAAAGCCCCCTGATGATATGGTGAGGGGTCTTTGAGGGGTTGCTGGCCGGGCTGCAATCAAGATTTATAGCCTTACGCATTTATCGTTTTTTCATAGATGTGTGTGAGGTTCTGGGATAGATCAACCAAAGGGATGTCGGTTATAAGTAGCACTGCAAATATTAGGCATGGGTAGCGGGAATAGCGCACTGGAGGGTGATTAATACTCCAGCTGTACTTGGGCTGTGCATTCCTGTAACCCGAGATATGCGTCTGTCGAGCGGGGTAGAGTAAACAGGGTGGAAATTGACTGATTGATTGGCTGGGTATCTGGCATCACATTAAGTAACTAATAACAAAGACAATCCTAGTGCTGCGATGACTCTTGTGACCCCGAACACCTGTACATGGAATGGGAAGGACATGAAATCAGAGGGACGAACCCCGTGCGCTAATCACAAGGAAGAAGTTGTGAATCTAGATGCACACAGAAAAAAAAAAAAGAGAGGGAAGACGGAGAAGGACACTGGGCTGCTAATGAAGGCGAACGAGATATATCTAGGGATATAAAGACTCTAAGCCGTAATATATGCGTAGGTAATGGGGGGGTAGGGGGGATGGGGCCGAGAAGACAAAGCATAAGCTGATATTGGTAGCTAAAGGAAACCCAAGCAGAGACCAAAGCAATCAAGTCTTGAAACCTGGAAATATTCTACGGCAAGTGCCTCATCACCCCCTCAAAAGCAACCAAGGCAACCGCATTCGCTGGAAAAGCCCTCATGATGCAGGGCATGAATCCCCTCCAGTAGCCACGAACTCCGTTTTGTCTTCCGACAGCGACGGCGGCCTCGCGCCAGTTCTTAAATCTACGGTTCTCAAGCGAGTCCGTCATGATGCGTTGTTTGATCACATCGGATGGATAAGAGAAGAGCCAGAATAGGTTCGCACTTAGCCCGCCTGCCCAGAAATTCACCAGCATTGGGGTCATGTTGGTCTTTTGCTCGAGCTGGCGGGTTATGATGTCGTAGGAACTCCACCAGAAGAAAAAGAATGTGCGGAAGAGCATGGTTGCACCGAGACCGTGATACAAACCCCGGATGCCGTGATTACTGAGCTTTTTTCCTCTGGAAGTTAGTTTTTGGGATTTGCTGATATGTGAAGGGGTGAATACTAGTTTTCTGGTACAATCGATTGGCCCGGAGTACTTGACCCCGGCTTTGGAGCCTTTGGCGTTATATTGAATCTGTAAACGGGCTTTAACGTGTTCGACGGGTGCTGCTATAAAGCTCACTGTCCACCCGGCGAGGATACCAGCCATTCCGTGGCCGAAAGAGGGAAGGGTGTCGCGGTGAGGGTAAAACTTGCTCTTGATGGCCGTACGGTAGTTAGCAAGTGAACCTAGCATTCTGAAGTTCGTTAGTTAGGGCGTTGAGATTGGGGGACGAAGACACATGCATCGAATCCATAAACATCCAGCCGACAAGTGGTGGAGTTGCACCCTTATACAGTCCCCTGAATCCTTCCTTCCCTACTGTCGCCAAGAGACAGTCCAGGGGACCTTTGAATTTAGCTGATGTTGAAGTCTGCATGCGTACTTTGATTGTGTCAAACCTGCATCTAGGTCAATTGGAATAGACAGGAGGGATTTGATAAAAGAGAGAAGTCTTACGGGTGCCCGACTGTATAGAGTCATCAGCGAATAGAGTTCACAAGTCTAGTATAGGTGGGGCTACTTACCAGTCAATTTGGCTGCACCGGAAAAGACACCAGCAACAAACCCACGATAGGGCGAGTGCTCCGGGCCCGTGGGAGCGTCAAACACGTGCTGGCAGTCCATCGGAAGTGCTTGGGGGGCGTCCATTGCTGCGATTCTTTATCCTCCGCAATTGGCCGTTGGTGGTAGAGTGGTCGGGGGTATTTGTTGAAAGCGAGGGGTTAGTTAGGAATGATAGGTTGTTTATCGATTGCGGCTCCAGTCTTGGCAGATCTGTATCACCGGCACCGCATCGTAGAGTAGAAACCCGTTAAATCTACCGTCGGCTATCGAGCCTTGGCATTCGCAATCCGAGATTTCTAGGCGAGGTATAGCTCGGAGAAGCAGAGCTTGCTGGGTCTCATTAACTGGTATTCGCTATTTTGTTGACCCGCTCTGCTAAGACTATTGTGATTCGATGATGTGGTGAGCTCGAGATCTCCGGTGCTGGATATACTTGGATAACGAGTTTTTCCGGTGCTCATGTACTGGTGTACTCAGCAGGTTCCTTGCGAACCCCAGGTCAAAGGGAGCTAGTCGTGCTGGAGCGGGATCTTCTAGTTGGGGTTGGTGGGGCTTGCCAACGCTTGTGAGCTGAGATTAAATTGCGTTTCATCTTCGGTCTCGAGAGGGCCACTCGGAAGCCTAGAAACGGATTCAGAGGATAACACCTTTGTAGCAAGATACTGTACCGGGGGTTGTGGGTAAGTCTGTCGAACCCCCCTCATTGGCTCCAGACCTTCTGGGCCTCTCAGCGAACTGCGTTTGCTCGAGCCTGGCGCCAAGAGTTCGCCAGACTTTTTTCCTTCACCAAATTGCGAGGGAACCCACCAATTGTGTGGTCTGGCAACGGTTCATACGCATACAAAGTCGGCCTATGAAGTCCGGGTTCGACAGACTTTTTTCCAACCCCTAGTACTCGAGCAGGTTGGGGAGGTGTCTTCCCTCCTGTTGATAAGGCATGCTCTTGTCTGACTAACGCTGGAATGGTCGATCAGTACTGCGACAGTGAATTAATATCAACTATGTCCGTCACCTTTCACCCCACCAAAGAAGCCACCCGCAAGATGAAGCCCCGGGGGCCGAAGAAGTATGGCAGCAGGCTTTGGGGCTTCCTTGATAAGGGCATCAAATACGCATCCTGTCGATTGTTCCAAGAAGAATAATACCGAAAGGCACAGGCGAATCTGGAGCTGCCCAATCAGCCACCTGTAGCGACGTGAAGTCTGAAGATGTGGGACGTCGTATCGGGACTGGAAGTGGGGGGCTAGGAGACATTTAACTTAAGGACCCGGTGACACAAGCGGGCGCTGCAAGGCGAGATGAAGAGGCTTTGCATAGGGAGACGATTTTGTAGATAATTCAGATTGGTTGAATGAAGTTTTAGCGGTTTTGGACCCGGGGGGGTGATTAGCGATTTCTTTGCCGATAGGTTTGGTACATAAATCCACGGGCGAGTTTGTTAGATGTTGGGGGGCTCTGATATAGGGAGGCCTCGAAGGAGGAAGAAAGGAAGTGGGAAATAAACGTGCAGATCCCTAGACGAACGAAGTTTGTGGACTACTGAAATCATAGTCAGTCCGGTTTTATGAATAGGTGGGGGTCAAAGCATCAAACTATGTCAGTAAAAAATAATGTCTTGCGTTCTGCTGATCCTGTGCATCTCATGTTTGAAACTCTCGTAACAGAAACTTGCAAGAAGGATACGGCCACTCATACTTGCTTTGTCTGGGTATAGCCCTTTTGCATTCAGAAACCCCAGACATGACCAGATACAGCTTTCCTAGCAACTCTCTCATAGCATACAGCAACTCTGTTTTTATAGTGTGGAACGAACCTGCTAATTGGATGCCTAGAGCCTAGGCTATTTCAAAATATAGCTAAAGGTCTAGAAACCCGCCCAGGCACAAAAGTGAAAGGAATAGACCCGGTGCTAGCGCCAGGAAGGCACTCAGGGTAGCCTTAGAATAGCCTAGGTACCTCGATGGGGGAGGGGAGGCTAGTCATGAAATTGGCCTGTTGATTAGATGCCTCTAGCCGGTGTTATTATGAGAAACGGGTAGAAGTCTACCTAGGTACAAAAGTGGAGAGAGTAGACCTTAGTAATGCTGCCAGATAGCTGTTTAAAATACTGTAGAAATTCTCAATGAGGGGGATCATGCCATACAACTTGTTAATTGGATTCTTGTAAGTAAAGTTATACTACCGAATATGCGCGCTCAAGGGGAGGGATTTTTTAGGCAAAGGTCAAGTACGTTCTAGTTCAAAGTATTCTAACACCATAGAAAGAGAGGATCATAAGAGAGCACTTAAAAAAAAAATGCCTTCTTTTATTTCCATTCCATCATTCAACTCTGAGAGAGTTAGAGTTATAGGTATAAGTGGATAAAACTAGGACTGCACGACTCTTTTATCCATTGACCGGACGGGCTTTTTGAGTAAACCTACTCTCCCTTGAGTTAAGCTAGGTCAGGTCCACCCTTTTTCACTCAGGTTAACCCATTCGAAGGCTTGACTGGGCATATCTAAAATCCCATCACACTCACTGCTATGGTACAGTCATCCTGTTTTGCATTCCTGTATACTTGCATGTGGGTTTCATTCGCTCTCAATCTGTTTGCACCTCCACTGCTCAAGTTTTGAGCCCACCTTATTTGGTACTCCACGGATGCTTTGGTATATATGGGCAAACATGGTAACCGAGAAAGCCAGTTCCCCCGATTCTAACTTCACATCCCACCCCCTTAGAGCCTATCAGATAAAGACCGTGTTTATCACTTGTTGGGGCGAATTGGGCAATATCTACCCTACCAACTAGACTGGGTGATATTCTATGACCGTTACTGTCTGGCCATTCACGGACATGCCAACCCAAGCCCCTAACACATTAATCCAGTCCCACAGCAATTCATTACATATAAATAACGGATCTTGTTAATCATCCGCTCTCACTCGACTTTTTTGGAGCTGCATTGCCGGGTTCCCACATAGGCAGATGCGTGCATTTGCACTTGTATAGAGAAGGAAGGGAGCCAAAATAAAGTAGTAGGTTGGCTAGGAAGGTTTAAAACGGGGAGGGAGGGCTATTTTCTGGACAGAACCGAAACCCTAGCCAACGCCTACGACTGCACTCAAGTCTAGATATGATATGTAGAAAAGAGCAAGGGGAAAAGAGGAAGATGTCTGGAAACTACTTCGACGGCGAAGGAAACATGCACCAGGGTAATTATTAAATTTCATGATCAAAGTGTGCACTTAATAATCCACCGCCCCCCGCCCCGACCCTGCGAGTGCTAGATTCAGCTGTAGGATTTTTATCCTGAGGGGTGTTCGGGCAGTCACTCTAGCTGGTTCATGTTGGCATATCCTAATACTCGAAGGTCTCGATCATTTACAATACTGCTCAGCATTCGCCCCTTATTTGGTTGCCAATAGACAAGCTACTCGCAATCTCGCCCATCCCATCTTACAACCACTAAATATTCACAGCTCACAGTAACACTGTCACGTAACCAGCACTCAAGGGATGATCGGTGATTACCATTAAAATCTCAATAAAACCGACAGTAGATAAAGATTAGTCCGACACTAGGGACTGGGGAAGGCAAGAGCCCAAGAGATGCATCCCCGTACATCATGGGAAAACAGAACCCAGATCAAGCACTGGAAACAATTGTCCAACTCTCCCCCAACCATTTCCCTTCTCTTCCCAGCTTGCGTTCTGTGCCCTTCTGGCGTGGTGGGGTTAGTTATGAGTTCATGAATAGAAGCGGTGGAATGCTAACCCCTGTTTCCACCCTATTATATCAACATGACGGCTGCGGCAAGAACACCGGCAACCATGGCACTTCCGGCACCAACGGTGTTAGCGGCACCGGTATAAGTCGGCACCGCGGGTTTGGAAGCGTTCATTGAGGGCTTGTAGGTTGAAGCGGAAGGCAGATAGGTAGGGATATGGGTGGGCGGGCAATCATATCCGCAGCCAGCTGAGGAAACCGGGCGAGAAGTGAGCGTGAGGGTGTTGGTCTGAACTCTAGTTGATGTGGTAGTATTCTCCCGACGCATGGAGGTATGAGGGGCGTTTGTGGGCATATATGTAAGAGTAACAGTGGTTGGCTGAGGGCCGCAGTGGTTGCAGACTGTGACTGTGGTGGTGAAATGCTGGGGGACATATGTGCTGGGGCGGTAGGTCGGGCATGCGGTCGGGCAGTGCTCGGTCACAGTGTAGGTCTTCTTGCACATTCCTGTGTTGCAGATATAAGCGTAGGCAGTCTCATAACAAGTGCTGTACGCCAGACTGGTGGCAGTGCGCGTGCGAGTTTGGTTGGTGGTCGCGGTCACAGCGACCGGATGGATCTCAGTCTTGGTACTCGGAGCATAGGACGTAGCGACAGGATAGATGACACTGGTGTGCGGGGCGGAGGATGTCGGGTACTCGGGCTTGTGGGTTGGCTGATCCGGCTTGTAGGTCGGATATTCGGGGTTGTGCTCGGGGTAGTCGGGCTTGTGGTTTGGGTACTCCGGCTTGTTCTCCGGGTATTCGGGTTTGCCATACCCATACTCATAGTCCGCTGGGGTGTCGTCATAGCCGTAGTCCCAATCGTTTTCATACCGGTCGTCGTGCTTCTTGTCGGCAGCGCTAACAGTGCCGGCGGCGACGCTCAGAAAGGCAAAGATGGCAAGGAGAGTAGGGTGCATGGCTTGGGTATGGGCGGATATGATAAAAAGTACGGGGGTGTATAGGGCAGCCTGGCAACAGCGCAATGAAAAGATTCTTAAAGAGCGACTGTAGGAGATAAAAAAAAAGACGAATGATCGAATGGTGGGGGTAGAGAGAGCGGAAACCTATGAGATTTATGGAAGCCCAAGTAGGGGAGTACCTCCCGGAATGCTGGAGGGGTAAACATAACAACATGCTTTGGTATGCTTGTCCATTCTCATGGCTATCTAGAGCCAATGTTGCAAGGGTTGATTGTCAATAGAGACGGGCTTATCTCAACGATAACCACCAGAGGTCAAATCCTGTGAGAACATGCAGACGGTTTAAGCTTTGCCTCATGAAGCACAACAAGCAAGGAGCTCGTGCCGGGTCGGTCTTTTAGTTGTGCCTTGCAGTACATCTCCCAATCTGAGTTGAAATTCACAATGTAAGGGACGTCTGGGGACAGCACCAAAGCCGAAGTGACCATCATTACTCAGGAGCTTGAAGTGCCCGAGGATGCCATACCCATACTAATAATATGGCTAGACTTCCTTTGGATTCTCGAGTTGGCGCGAAACCAAGCTACGCGTTCGCAGCGTATTATGAATTCTCGCGATATGAATACCACAGCAAAGACATTAGGAAATTTCCGACAAAAAAGGGTTTCCGCATATAATGCCCACGACGAAAGGTCGTTTATCGTAATTCCTGGAGCCCCGGTTAACGACTACCGTAGGTAAGTAAAGGCTAACAGCGGAATTCCATACCTGAGGGATCCCTTGCGCGATGAGATGCTTGATGATGGCGGGAGTGCGCACGGCCAACCTACGAAAGTCTCCATACCAGTAGTTAAGCCCCGTCTACTAGACTTGGAAAGTGCAGACCTGATGCAGACACATCAAAGTATGGTCTCATACCGGTACTCAAGTGGCCCACGGATATTACCGGAAAGCTGGATGTCTCAAACGCTGAGTCAGCTCAATAGCCTGATCTACACGTGTACAAGTACGAGTACTTTTACTATGGATATATTAAACTGTATCCTACCGAAGTAAAAAAGTACCCAATTAGGATACCATTACCCAAAGTGGTATGTAAGAAACCTAGAAGGTTGGCAAAATGGGAGAAGGAGGAACGAATTTAGGCTGCCTTGCTGAAAAGACAAGACGAGGGAGGACCATGGGCAACACTTGAACTCGAGTTTGGCATTGCGGAGCCAACACTGAATCACGGGTGAAAAAGGGCAAAGATGCAGCAGGAGGCTTTCTCCAATGCCCTGGAGCAGTTGGGTGATTGGCCCCGCTTCGCCAAGTCAAGTAAATAGGGGTACTCGAGTCCCAGTACTCCGCAAGCGCAACAGGACCGACTTCACAATCACCAAATAGCAAATGCGGCTGCTTCCTGGCACCAAGCCGACGGAGTGCGGAACACTAGCATTCCATGGTTAAGCTGCGTGGAGTGCCTTTGAGGGAGAACTATGGGGCGTGAAACCTGGTGACCCGACTGGCATCATGATCCGTATGACACCGACGCGCAGCACTTGCACTCGAGTATGCGAGTACTAATACTACCAAGGAATAATTGAGCCTCGCGCTAGGACGTTGGAGTTGCCTTTGCTGGTAAGGTCCCGCACCTCTTTGCTCTTTTTTTTGTCCCAAGCTGGGGCTTAGGTGGTCAGCTTTCGCAGTGCTTTGGCTCCCTATCCAAGAGAGGGAATTTTGAACGTCTTAGCGCGAGGCTCAATCATTCCTGTAAATACGGTATGGCAGACCACCAGGATCTCCCCTGAATGAATAGTTTCCTTGCACGGCAAAACATCTTCATCCCCAACCTGTTCAAATTACCCATTGTATTCGAGATATCCACTATGCTGGTAATAGGGTGCAGGCGTCCCCTCCGCCCCACAGCCTTCATACGCAAAAAGTAGGTTGCGGTTTCTCCCCAATGGTGAAAGAAGAACTAATTTGGCCAAATTCGGGAATAAGGCTTTCAAATGAACACTCAGTACTCGATGAGTATACAGTACCGGTACTTTGCTACCGGTAGTAGTACAGCACAGTCCAAACAGGTAAGAAGTACCCCAACGTTCGAGTACTATACAAGTGCACCAATTTAGCATGGGAGTTTAGATACGCACAGATAATCAGCAATATACCCCTGATCTCTGTGTCTGGGCACGGGTACTCGGGTAGACTACTCGTACTCGAGTACGGTACGGGTAGTGTGCAATATTTCTCACCTATTACGAGCACTCGAGCACTTGCCCTAGAACGCACTGGCCACCCGGCGAATCCTTCTCAGCAAACCCCATTCTTGTTTCCAGTCGGACGAAATGCCCGACCACCGACTCTCAGATTCTAAGCAACCCCTGATGTGATATCATAGAGTGCTATCTCTTGGAGTGTCAGGAACGGGGGTTCGCGACTAAGCATGCTGATCCTCAATTGGCGTCATTCGAGTGCTGTGATTCGTTGGCGGTTCAAGATTACGATAATGCTGAGTCACTTTGGGGTTAAGAAGCTCGAATTTATAACCTTAAACAGCTAGCTGCTGACTTATCTGGATCTAGCGTTCTGGTAGCGAATCTCAGACACTCCAAGGGATCCACAAACGCCATAGCCTTGCAAAAGTGGGTTTGGAGCTGAAGCGAGCTGCCGGTAAAGCGGATCTCAGGACCCCGAGCCAACAGGAGGGCACGAAGAACGCCACTCACCACAGTTTCAACATGGGGAGCGACAATTGGGCAGGTTCAAGAAAATCTGCACTAGCGTCAATCTGCCCGTTGCTTGATTACGGCATTACTCGAGTACTCCTACAGAACCGGTACAAGTACTAGTACGGCACAGTGCCTAATCGGCGCGTGCCAAAAGTTCTGGCATCTGGGCTGGTATAGTAACCCAACAGGGCCATAATACATTCGCTATCCCTTCGTCTGTATTTGTCGCTTTTTAGTTGCCTGGAGTATTCCGAGATTAGGAATAGTTCAAGTGTCGCAACGGTGGAGATGTTTTCTACTGGTCAGGTCACAGCAAGAGCTCGTTGATCATACCAGCTTGGGTAAAGATCTGAGGCTAACCTATGCCATTAACCACGCTAAAAAGCTGCGAAATCTGCACACAGATTAAGGGATAAAATTTTGTCACTGTACCAGCAGGGGTATCAGAACTTTCGGCAAACGGCTGTGCCGGAGTGCACCTTCTATCGAGACTACAACCCTGGAACTTGACACCTGCAATTCCTCTTATCAGAAAAGGAATATTGCTTCTTCAAGTCCAGAGTTATTCCCCGCATCTCCCCAGTTCATCTAGGCATGCTCGAAAAGGCGCTCCTACGCTTGTGCTTGTCGGCGAACCCAAAGACTCAGCTCTTGCCAACTCCATTCCCCTGTGTCGGCCGACATGCTACAGTATCTTCTGCATCGTTCAATTTCTAAGCAGCCCGGCCCCCACTGTTGCGGTGCCTTTCCCCCGTTTTCTCTGCCGATTTCCCCTCTTCGTGCCATTAGGCATTCCCCGCATGCAGCAGGGGCTCTTTGACCCTACTAACTTTGTCAACCCTGTAATATCCGGACTCATGGGCAGATACTCCTCAGAATGATTGGCCTCTCCCTGGCATGGTATAAGATCACCAACTGGATCTCCTTGGCCGATACTGGCACCCGCAATTCTGTTCACCTGTCAAACCGAACCTATCGTGGGCTGACGGACTGATTGCTGATCATCTGCTAGTGGGTTTCGTGAGTCTTTGCAGTACGGTATTGGAAGAGTATCTTTGATCGAGCCTCAGGGTCCAAACTAACTGAGGCAGATCTGTTACCAGCTCGGGCCCCTGGCCGACCAAGGATCTCGCTGTTAGTCGCTACTATAGCCCTAGGCTTGCATTATTTTCTCGGGCACTAGTTTTTCTAGCCTCCCGGAAAGCATCTGAAGACGAAGGCAACTGATAACCAACCCCGAACCTTTAAGCAATCCGAATTCCTCATTGGGCTGGATATATCCAACCTGGGCACGAACTAGTCATAATTCGTGCTTTTCCTTCGCTTTCGCAGGGCAAGACCAATCATACATTTCGCTACTACCAGCACTCTCCTTGGTAGCAACATATCCTCCGACCCCCAACCCCAGTCCTATTGCTTTTTTGTAGAGTTTAGGCTCTTCAAGAACCGTTACGGTGGCAGCCCCAACCCTAGGAGGGGAAGCGAAAGCTCCTCCGCATGATGTTCTTGTACCTGCAAGCGTCCCCGTGCTCCAAAACGAACCGACGGCATTATCCAAGGAACTCGGTGGGCTTTCCCCACGGTCCATCACTCCCTCCTCAGATGACGAGGTTGTAACGGGTGGAAGCTTTCAGAAGGAAACAGCAGGTGGTGAGGGAGTGAATCCAAAGCAGAGTTGGTGGCGGAAGGAACGCCAGTTCAATCCCCTAAGATGGGGACCAATGCCTCCAGTCCCAACCCAGATGTCCGCTAGCAAGGAAGCAGATGCGGGGTTTCTGAGCAGGGTTACATTCGCGTGGGTGGGGCCGTTGATGAGAGTGGGGTATTCAAGACCGCTTGAGTCAGCCGATATACCATTAGTGGCACCCAATCGGAGTTCAACGGTCATTACGGATAAGCTTCAGGCCTCATTTGACCAAAGGAGAAGCCGGGGCGATCAGTATCCGTTGCTATGGTCTCTAAATGAGGTCTTCTTTCGGGAATTCTGGTTTGGTGGGCTTTGCAGGATTGCCGCCGATTCTCTGCTAGTTACGGCGCCGTTTGTGCTCAAGTGTGTAACCCATCATCCTCCGGACCAGCGATTCATTGGTCCTGGTATCCGTATGCCTACTAACCAAAGTGTCTCAGATATCTGATTCGATTTTCAGTGGAAGCGTATACCGCTTCCAAACGGGGAACGCCTGGGCCCCCTATAGGTCGAGGTATTGCCCTTGCATTTGGCCTAGCTCTCATGCAAATGCTTGGATCATTATTCAACAATCACTTCATGTACCACAGTACGATAGCTGGCGGCCAAGCACGGGCCGGGCTCATCGGGTTGATATTTTCCAAGTCGTTGAGGATCTCCGGAAGAGCGCGGGCCGGTGGCACATCGAGTCGGAATAACATGAACGATGCAGAAGCCACTGCCGAACAAAAGAAGAGGGATAAGAAGGATAAGAAGGGCGACGGAGAAGGAGTTGGTTGGTCCAATGGCAGGGTTGTCAATTTAATGAGCACAGATTCATATAGAGTTGATCAGGCGGCTTCTTGGTTTCATCTATTATGGACTTCGGCGTTTCAGATAATATTAACATTGATATTACTACTCATCAATATCTCGTACTCTGCTCTTGCCGGATTTGCGCTCCTAGTCTCGGGAGCACCGGTGCTGTCATGGGTGGTCAAAGTTTTGGCAGCTCGTCGAAGAGCTATGAATCAAGTTACCGATAAGCGAGTAGGCTTGACCCATGAGATCCTTCTGGGCGTGAGATTTGTCAAGTTTTTTGGATGGGAAAAAAGTTTCCTTCAGAGACTTGAATCGCTCCGGAGTAAGGAAATTGGTGCCGTCCAGTTCCTACTAGGGGTGAGAGCCGGAATAAATGCTGTCGGGATGAGTCTTCCCGTTTTTGCTTCAATGCTAGCGTTCATCACATATTCCCTTACCGACAATCGTCTTGACCCCGCATCCATATTCTCGTCACTCTCCCTGTTCAACGCCCTTCGTTTGCCTCTCAACGTTCTTCCCGTGGTCATTGCCCAGACAATTGATGCTTGGGTGTCTATCCAGCGGATGCAGGAATACCTGTTCGCGGAAGAGATAGGAGATGAACTCGTAATCGATGATAACCCGGATTACGCTATTGAGGCTTCTGATGCGGACTTCACCTGGGAGGTTGTGCAGGCTGAGGAGAGACACGATTTGGACAAGACCAAAAGTGAACTAAAAGAGGAGAAACGTCAGAAAAAACAGGATAAAATAGACGAAGCCGCAAGAGAACGAGATGGCGAACTGGGGGCCGGAGGCACCCCCACCATAGCAACCGCGGAGAAGCCCTTCTCCCTCAAAGACATCAACCTCCATGTCGGCCACCAGGAACTAATTGCCATTGTGGGTTCTGTTGGCAGTGGCAAGAGTTCACTGTTAGCTGCGTTGGCCGGTGATATGAGAAAGACCTCCGGGAACATCAGACGAGGGTCCCGCGTTGCCTATTGCCCACAGTATGCATGGATACAAAATGCCCCTGTTAGAGAGAATATCATCTTCGGGCGTGAGTTTAAAGAGGACTGGTACGCAGATGTAGTCGGCGCTTGCGCGCTGCAGCAAGATCTGGATATGCTACCCTCCGGCGACCTAACAGAGATAGGCGAACGCGGAATCACAATTTCCGGTGGACAAAAGCAGAGACTTAATATTGCTAGAGCAATTTACTTTGATGCCGATATCGTGTTGATGGACGACCCTCTGTCTGCCGTCGATGCTCATGTTGGCAGGCATCTATTCGACAAGGCCATATGCGGACTCCTCAAAGATAAATGCCGGATCCTTGCAACTCATCAGCTGCATGTTATCAACAGGGTGGACCGGGTTGTATGGATGGAGGCTGGACGGATAGAAGCTGTTGGCACGTTCAATGAGCTGATGGAGACTAATGCAGGATTTGCGAGAATGATGGGCGAGATCGCAACGGAGTCGAAAGAGGCAGAGGAAAAGCCTCTTGCGGGCGATGAGATTGGGGAGGCGGCGGCAGGAAGGCCCGAGGACGACAATTTTGGTGAGAAAGATGACGGACCGCAGGCAAAGGCACTTATGCAGGCTGAGGAGAGGGCTGTTAAGAGCGTCCCTTGGAATGTATACAAAGCATATATCAAGGCCTCTGGAAGTTACCTAGTCGCCCCAGGAGTTGTGTTTCTCCTGATCATCTCCCAGACCTGCAATATTATCACGACACTTTGGCTAAGTTGGTGGATAAGTGATAAGTTCGGGCTTTCTCGAGCCACTTATATAGGGATATTCGCTGCGCTTGGTGTCGCACAAAGCCTCTTCATGTTCGCCTTCTCCTTTGCACTTACTATTGCCGGCACAAAAAGCAGTAAAGTACTCATGCACGAAGCCATGCAATCAACTTTGAGAGCTCCGATGTCATTCTTTGACACCACTCCCATTGGTAGGATTGTCAACCGTTTTTCTAAAGATGTCGATGTAATGGACAATAATCTTACGGATGCCATGAGAATGTATTTTTTTTCCCTGTCAAGTATATCATCCGTTCTCATACTCATCATTGTTTATTTCCACTATTTTGCTATCGCGCTAGTGCCATTGGCGATTGGATTTATTTTTGCGGCATCTTATTATCGGGCTTCCGCACGTGAGGTCAAACGGCATGAATCTGTTCTAAGGTCCGTGGTATTCGCAAAGTTTGGAGAGGCACTCTCAGGGGTGGCTTGTATCAGAGCATACGGCCTGCAAGACAGGTTCATCGCCGAGGTTCAAAAAGCGATCGATGGAATGGACTCAGCATATTTTATCACATTCGCGAATCAGAGGTGGTTGGGCTTAAGAGTGGACGTCATCGGCAACTTGTGTAAGTCTCTCAACCCCTCAACGATGATTGATAGCCTCATGTTAACACATGTTACCTTCTTCCAGTGGTCTTTACGACAGCGATTCTAGTGGTTACATCCCGATTTAGCGTTGATCCGAGTATTGCTGGAGTTGTGCTGTCATACATCCTTCAGATTGTAATGCTGATGCAGTGGATGATTCGCCAGTTAGCGGAAGTTGAAAACGCAATGAATGCAACGGAAAGAGTCTACTTTTATGGAAATTCGCTACCTTCCGAAGCCGAACTGCATAAGGGAGCTATCCGACCCTCTTGGCCAGAGCGCGGTGAAATCACAATGCGCGATGTAGAGATGCGATACCGGGACGGTCTACCACTTGTTCTTAAGGGATTCAGTATGCACGTGAACGGCGGCGAACGCATCGGGATTGTCGGTCGTACAGGCGCAGGGAAGAGTTCTATTATGAGTGGGCTCTTCCGACTCGTGGAGCTGAGCGCTGGTAGTATCGAGATTGACGGAGTTGACATCTCTAAGATTGGACTCCACGACCTCAGGAGTAAATTAGCCATTATACCGCAGGACCCGACGCTCTTTCGCGGAACGGTCCGATCTAACCTGGATCCCTTTGGAAAGCATACTGATGAGGAGCTATGGGGGGCGCTCCGTCAGGCTAATCTCATCGAAGATACGCCGGCGGATGGTGCGGTAGCAAGCGGAAGAATCACCCTCGATGGGGTGGTGGAGGAGGAGGGTCTGAATTTCTCTCTAGGACAACGCCAACTCATGGCTCTAGCGAGAGCGCTTGTACGGGGGAATCGGATCATTGTCTGTGATGAAGCAACTAGCAGTGTAGACATTGAAACTGACAGGAAGATCCAAGGAGTGATAGCAGAGGGGTTCAGGGGGAGAACATTGCTGTGTATTGCTCATAGATTGAGGTATTTATAACACCATTTTGACGATATATTCCTTTTCCTTCCTCCGCCCATCACACGGACAACTAACGGACATACAGAACCATCATCAAATACGACCGGGTATGTGTGGTGGATGCCGGGGAGATTGCGGAAATGGACACACCTCTAGCTCTTTTTGATGGGGGAGGCATCTTCCGGGGTATGTGTGACAGGAGTAATATTAGGAGGGAAGACTTGGTCACAACCGGCGGCGATTATCAGGAGGAGTAGGCGGGTCGGAGCGGGTGGGGATAGAAGTGGGGAGTTCTAACTGGGGAGTGGGGAGTCGTGGGGGAAAAGGAAAATTGATCGGAGATGCGGAGATGTACTCAGGAAGTTTATAATAGTGCTAGGAGTGGCTCCCGATGCTTTGTCCATATTTCATGTGATAGATTCAGCATGTACCGGTATCATATCAACCTCGGGGAGAATGTTGCGGTTGGGGATTTTTTGCCTACCACTGCAAGGAGCGGGCTGGCACAGTACGAAGGTACAGCGCCTAAGTTTTGAATATTTTACTAGCAGGGGGTGTTACGCTAGCAGGGGCAAAGGCAGCAAATCGGGTATAAGGACAGTGAATTGGGTATAGCGATTACCCAATTCACCTCCTCATCCCTGTTAGTCGAACATCCCCTGCTAGTGAAATATTCAAAACTTAGGCGCTGTACCTTCGTAGAGTACGGCATTGTCAGCTCGCACATCGCACATAGCACATAAGACACGGAGAAGTGCAGCGCCGAACACGATAACAATACTTGTACAAGTCGAAATCAAAGGTACTACGAGACCTGCATATATTATAGTTGGCAGCAGGTCAGGAGGGAGTTAAAATAAGGGCAAAAGTAATATACGAAGCCAAGTTGATAAAAATAAAAATAAAAAGGCAATACCGCATGAGTTGGCTGTCCGAACGAATCCGGACCTAACACGGTTGAAGGATGGAGAAAAAAAGAGTCAGTGTGATCCGGGATCCAGCAAAGCAGAAGGAAGGAAGGGAAAAGAGATACTGTGAAAGGGACCTGCATCCAACTCACTCACACTTTCGACTCTTATTTCTACTATACTGGGGCGAAGATTGGGGCAGATTTTGGATTGCCAGCTAGTTTTAATAAGCTAGCAATAGTGCTACCCCTAATAACCATCTTAGCATCACAAAGTGAATTACTATTTTCCTAGTTGCTAATACTGATAGGCTTTTATAGACCAAACTCGGAGGTTTTACAAGTGCACACGAATATGTTTCGTATAGGATGGGGATTATTTGGTTGGTTAACTACGGCCCCGTCGCGTACGAAAATATATGCCCGGCTATGATACTTGTACAACAACCTGAACACTAGAAGAAACTATTCATCCGGTAGCTTCTGCCTTAAAAGTAGCCATGTTAGGCTATTAATATATCGGTGAAGCAATTCTTACTTCCCACTTTTTCCTTCACAAAGCTCAAAAAGACTTGTTGGAAAGGGGATACTGTAGAGAGGGAAATGGTATGCAAAAAAAGAAGAAAACCCTACAGTTAAATTAGAAGGAGTAGGAAGTATGATAATAGTCAGAGGAATCCTTCAAATCCTAAGTTAAAAAACAATCAACCCAGCTTTATCAGAGGAGGACTTGCTTAAATTATTGCTTACCTAATTCTCTAAACCAATCCAACGCCCTACATATCAAAAAGCCACCACTCTCAGAAGCTAGCGTCCTGAACCTCTTCAGCAAATCGCTCGCAGCATCTGAAGGGGGATGAGATGCACTGTGTAGCTTGCATTAATCTCCGTGGGGATTCCTCTTCCTTCATTATTGAGATCACTTTTTTCCCCAAGACTTTTCAATTTCCTCCCCGGTTTACCAAACAGTAGCCTCTGCCGCACTCTTTCTTTTCTTCTTTTCTTCTCACTCCCTTCTATTAAGACAAGGAATATACGGCTTTTATCATCCCCCACGTCTCTTTCTGCTGCGCTGCTTTGTTGGGTCTCTGTTCAGAATTTCAAGTGTATGTACCATGTTTGTTGCAGTGGCCCGTTTCCCGGTCTTGGCCCACTTCCCTGTCGGATACGTTATTTGAGAGCCAATACAAGCCTCTTGCATTTTGGTGTCGCATTGGTAACAAAAGAAACTACCCCCCGCCTGGGTTTTCTTGCAAAATGCATAAGTTGAGCCAACTACCACAAAGGCGCACAACAAGTTCCTCCCTTCAGGCAGCGTACCGTAGTTATCCGACGAAAGTGAATCACTGAGTATTTAACATAATTATTATGGAATTTCTGATCGCTTTTTTTTCCCACCGAACACCAGGAGTAGGTGCGTGAAGCCAGCGGGAACTGTGCCATGAGTAGCGGTCACCAGGAAGTCCCATACAAAGTTGCGTGTCTTGGCAGTATCTTTAGTCCTCTCCTCTACAAGTAGAACTGTCTAGCATAGTTTTCTGTAACCCGGCCTTTAATTATGTGAATCTTCCTTTTGAATTGTGCCATCTAAAGAATCACTAAAGTTCCCTAGACACCCTTTCAGAATAGACATTTTATAGGGTAAGCCTGGTGGGGGTCTGCTGCTATGTTCCCAAGCTCGTACTTCCTGGCTGGGATAGCGCCTATGTCCGTCCATCTGTCTGTGCTGTGGGTTCCCTGCCTGTGGATCTTTTTTGCTCTGCAGGTTTCTTTCCAGTCAGCGGGCAGCAGCCGTCCGCCTGTCTGGCTAGAAGATAAGACAAAACAAGACAAGTGCCAGGGGAGATGTTTTTATGCAGTGCAGGGATTATTTTGCTACAGTAGTTAACCCACATAAATTAACTGTTCACAGACATCACCCCTGACACTTTTACGGTATGATAGGCAAAACAAAAACGTGAAATAGTGTCAGCCGCAAAAGGACTCTTCTCGCAGTATTCAGAGGAACGGGTGAGTGCCAGCCGCACCACCATTCATCAATCCTCAGTCGGTTCCCAACCCAGACCCAACAACCAATGGTTCGAATACTTCAACCCTACCGCTATCACTCCCCCTCAACCAGCGAAAAAAAAAGAAAAGAAAGGCAAACCCCCCTGCTGGGTTTAAGTTAGGCCTTTCCTGGCACCCTCGAACCTAACCCGATGAAGAAGAAGAAAAAGAAAAAAAAAGGAAGGAAGGAAAAAGAAGAAAAGAAAAAGCCGAGTTCTCATCTTTCCCTTCTTCTACCCTCTTATCCCCCTCCATCTACTTACTACCCTTTCGATCCCGACAATTTTAATATCGTGGTATATACACTTCCCAACTCAAGCATTTCACCTCTCTCTGCACCTTCACCATCACTAAGCGGCACAGAGAAGCTACGATCAAATGCCGTCATCCGTGCCAACGCCCATCACGATTCTCACGGGATTCCTTGGGTCCGGGAAAACAACATTGTTGCTCAAGCTCCTACCACAGCTACCGGCGAATTACGGGCTTGCATTGCTGAAGAATGAGTTTGGCGATGTGGCGGTCGATAGTCGGTTGGCTTCTCAGGGGTCTATCTCTGGGGTGACGGAGCTGCTTAATGGATGGTTTGTTATTCATGTTCCCGTTATCCCTTAAACGGGTCACAGCCGCGGGGTAGCCAATTGACTTGTGGTGGGGGGTTGTAGCATCTGTTGTAATCTCGTCGGGCAATTGGGGAGTGCACTTGTCACATTGAGAGCGGATTACAAACCAAATAGGATTGTCATCGAGACTTCTGGGAGTGCTTTTCCCGCTACGCTTGCTATGGTTTGTTCCTACCATCATCCATTTAATATACTAATTGTGCTAATGGTGAGAAGGAAGTAAACCGTGTCATCTCCGAAAACCCCAACTCCTTCGTCCTAGACGGCGTAATCCTGGTAATCGACGTGGAGAACTGGACTGGTTACGCCGACACCTCGTACACCGCTAAGCTACAAGCCCGGTACACAGACCTGATAGTTCTGAACAAGTGGGAAGGCGTGACGGAACGACGGGAAGACGAGGTCCTAGACAGAATCAGGGATGTGAACGAGGACACACCGGTTGTGAAGAGCGATAAGGGATGGGTATCCAAGGACGTAATATTTGGCGTTGACAGCGGTTTAGCGAGGGAATTGTCTGCAGCAACGATAGCACGCAACCACGAGCACGGTGGGGAGAGTGGAGAGGAGCATACTCAAGAAGTAGACGTTATATCTGTAACACTACCATACCGGGCCGAGGAGGGTGGGAAATGGATTGATCTGGAGGCGCTCGATCGGTTCCTAACGTCTGCACCAAAGGATGAAGTCTACAGGATAAAGGGATCCATCTTCTCACAGACAAAACCGAAATCTGATCCACCACTGACTAAAGACGCGCACCGCTTCATCCTAAACTGGGCATTCGGTCGATGGAACTTCACGGCCCTCACAAGGTCTAGTGTGTCTACAACAATCGAAGCACCAGCCCTACGTCCTACCACTTCCTCATCCGCGAATTCCACCGCGCCACCAAGCCCTTCGGAAGAATACCAACGAATCGAAGTGATTGTCCAAACAAGTATAAAAACCACTGTGGAGTCACGGGGCGAGAACGGTGAGGGACAGGAATGGGATGGCGAACCAGTGGGTAGGTTCGTGGTTGTTACCGCCCGCGGCGAGGGCGAAAAGTGGCGGAAGCGGATTGAGAAGGAGCAATGGATCAAATTTGACTCGGAGGTTTTTGAAACCGGGCTGCAAGTTTTCCAGATTACGTAGCTTGCCCAACTACCAATGGTGCGAGGGAAGGAGGAGAAAAGTGATGGAAGTAGGCGGGGTGTTGGTGGCGTTGAGGCTTCTTTGGGATTTTGTGATATATACTTTTTTCGAGGTGGGTTTAGAATGTACTGACGGCATGAGGGGAGGGCCGAGTGGTCTGGGGAGGGGGATGAGAAGGCACGGGAATCGTAATAAAGGGAATTTGGGGGGCTTTTACGGGGTACTGTAGTCGTCAGATATTATCGCGCAGATGGAAATGAAAATGGCCAATTTCCTCTCTCACAGTTGCTTCGCCATATTCATATACCCTACCTCTCGAACCAAAATAGAGTCCGACCGACAGTAATAATCACAACAGATCACTCGAAAAATAGTCCCTAATCCCACAATCCCTTCAACAGCGGACAGACTATGGTGCAAGACGTTGACTATACCCCAGAAAGCGCGAAACCCCTAAACTAGTGCCCGCCGCTCCCGACGTCCGAAACACAGCACCAGCATTACTCCCGGTATAAATTATATATGCCATACCCCCTTTCCTCTTTCTCGGGAAGGAAGGAGAGGATGGAACCCCCTTACGTCAATCATCCCTTCCCTTAAAAAATCGTTCTTTTCTATGACAGGATACGTAAATTTTCGCTTCATGAGTGATGTAATGTACACAGACCTACCTATACTTTTCGGGGAGTTCTGGCACGAGAAGCTAGGCTTCCCGCCGGGACGTAATGTAATGCTGTGGCACTATACGCCCAATGTAACAATGGAAGGGAAGGAGGTAGGAGGGGTAACATTTCACTAAGCCATTAGCCCGGTCAAAGGGTTAGGCCCCGTCGCAGTGCGTGAGGGTGAGGGTGTGGTGAGTGATCGCTAAGTCCTATATAGCAGCCGAACCGTGCGAACTTGTAGAGCGGCGTCGGGGGGTAAGACCTTCTGTATGGACGTCTTTTTTTTCCCTCTTCCTTCTTTTTTTTTTTTTTTTTTTTTTTTTTGCTAGACTGTAACTTTAGTTTACGGTAACGGGTACGTGCTGGGGTGCGGTATAGTGTGCTGGCGGGTTTGACGGTGGGTAAAGAGGGGTTGGGTATACGTAAAGTAGTAGTAGTGTACGATGGGCTACCTCTTTCCAGCAGTATATCTTGCGTGAAAGGGCAAAGTTGAGCTGTTTAGGGTATGATAGCAGATGCGGGCGGGCGGGCAGGCAGGCAGGCAAGCAGGCACAAGATCACACTCTACAGTAGGGAAATTCGCCTCCCGTCATCTATATCTATCTATATTACCTTGCTGCCTGTAGGTAGGTACTCGTACAGAAATAACTTGGGCCTTCCCGGTGGCCGATCAGTCGAGTTGTGAATCCTGTGGGTGCCCCGAGCCAGCAACTATTCCCCAAATGAGATGAGAGAAATGAGTCAATATACGGTATAAGGCAGTCAGTCAGATCGGGCCCTTGGATGTATGCCACTTTCTACTCGACGAACTGACCGACCCGAATAAACTGAATGTCGTCGGAGGTAAGTTTCCAGTTCAGTAATTGGGCATGCTATTCCCCCCCCCTCCTCCCCTCCCCCACGCAGCGGAGTTTCCCGTAGAGAAAGAGAGAGAGAGTGAACACGATAGCACATACCACTCGTGATCATTGGGCATCACTCGCAAGTCCTCCAGTCTCATCTCTCATGTCTCCCTTATGCTGTTCGAACCACTACGATAGTATATGTTGGCTCCTCCCCTCTCATTTTCCCTCGATCGCTCATCAAACAAGGGGGTATTCCGATTCTATGGATCTATGCAGGGGAGGTATTATTATACTCGTACAGGGGCATATGTTCCAATGTGGAGCTATCATATGATAAATGCCCCCGTGTTCTTGTGGCGGTCACCAAGCCAGCCAGCAGATTTCTCCTCCTTACATTTGACTTTGGACGGCGATTTGAAAGGAAAAAAATATTCATCAGCACTCACTCGGAGTGTTTTTTCTTTTTTTCTCTTTTTTTTTTGTTCCCTTTTCTCTTTTATGATGTTGGAAGACCATCTGATCACATGTACAGTAGGTATTAGGTTAGGTTATTTCATGCATCGCGCATATTTTATTTCACCGTCCAACCTTTACACATTTACCGGACAAATAGCTGGAGATTGAATCCATTAGGTCGGTAGCGAATTTGCTCGGTAGGGAGCCCGAAAGGAAAGAAAGAAAGGACTGCTTCGTGGGGTGGGGGGGAGGGGGCAACCAGATCTAGAAAATTTAGGCTCGATTGTGAGGCGTTTTTGTTTTTCTTTTTTTCTGTGTTTTTTTTCTACTTCGTTTCATTCGCTGTTGAATACTACCGGGATTGGCGAGAACCACATTTGACCTCTAGAGCGCAGAGGATTCTGCCCAGAACCACGGGAAAAAAAATCTCGCCAGCGGTGATATTTATTTTACCTTCCGCCGAAAAAAAAAAGTGACGGGTCAGATTTGCCCTATTATGTTACCGGTATCACTGATCTCTTTTAATTCCTGCACTTTTTGAGCGGGGGGGTTGGGGTTGGGCTGGGTTGGGTTACTGGAGATCAGCGCCATCCATACCCAGAGATTGGATTCGTGATGGGGCGCATTTTCAAACTCAGGGACGTCGGATTACTGCAACTGGCAGGGCAGACCCCGCTCTCTTGATTGGGGAGACTGGAGAATAGCATTGGCATACTGTATTGTTCTGTGTATTGTAGATCCAGAAAGTCTGAGTGGAGCTCTTCCTACAGTACTGTGTCTCAGTTGGCGTCCTTATCAACACGGCGGCGGTGCCGCGGCCCTAAGTTAAGTTAGTTTAAAAAAAGTTGACACTTCACATTAATAGTAACTGGGCTTTTCTTTGACCGTTGGTCGGAATCTCCCAACTGACCAGCCCTCCCGACATCGGCCCGGCAATTGTATCTGTGGGCAGCAGCAGTCAGAAAATCAACGTCAACTCCTCTTTAGTGCTCTATGCACGAGCACTGTATGCACGCTGCCTTGGTGGACATCAAGCATGCCGGCAACGCACCTCCTGGGAGCTATTCGACTCGCAATTGGCTGTGTCGCTTGTGTCGGAGGATTCATCCTTCCTTCTTTCTATCCTCTCTTCGTTATCTGGCTGGAATCGGGTAACCGGTTGGCTGAAGAATTATCGATTTTCTGAATTTCTTTTAGCAAACCCTCTCCCACCCCCCCCCCACATCGTAAATCCGTTGTGTGTGCTGAAACATAATGCATAGGCCTTTTTTTTTCGTATTCATTTGGCTGTTCAAAACTGGATCCCAAGGTTTGTGCGTGAACGCTATTATCGCGCGGAACGGCAAACTGGGGATATCCAGCTCGTCGAAAGGCGGTGCATGTGCGGTGCCATAGGGGGCTTGGGTCTCTGGAGTTGACGGAGCACTCAGTCGGAGTGCGTTTATCCGGTATATTGATGTACGGTACCAGAGGGATGCAGGTGTGGTCGTGTTGACCCAATTGCCAGCTCGCCGCAAATGCATGAAGGATTGTGTTGTCAAGGCTCGAATAGGTATCTATCACCGCACCTCCACCTTCCACCAATGGCCCTGCTGCTGCTGCCTAGTGGGTTGAATAGATGAATGAAGGACATCTTCACCAACCACAACTTTCTGGGAAAACTCGCTAGCTACAGCGGAGTCCACGTCCCATTCTGTGCAGCGTATTGCGAACACTCATGATACGTATAATACATCGCCGTAATTCACTTTACTCAGCTGCGGGCGCTGCACCTCCTAGTCTCGGGATTCCTGGGCCCAGCCGCCGAGTCACAGCAGGATCGACGTTTCCCCAAGCCCTATCAAGTAAGAGCTCAACACTCTGCGAGAGTATTTGACACCCCAAATTGCTAATTCAGGCTCTGAAGTGCTCGGCCCTTAGGGGTACACAATGGAAACGTATCATATGGATCGTAGGTAGGAGATACCCTACTTTATTTTAAGCCCTTAGTGGGGTGAGGATTAGTGTTATGATATATCGGAGTACGGATCCACCCAATTGTCAGAAATGAGGACGCTCCACCCTGGAAAGGTGCCTTGACACAATTCAGTGAGTTCCAGAGCTCTGTAGATCGTGAATATCCTCTTTGAAGATACGCTAGGTTTGTAAATCCGGGGAACCGGCTATCCTCACATCAAAGCATTTTGGCGACATACGAAGCCCTTCAGGTGCACCAATAAAGTCCTAGGCACGGCCCTAGACTCTCGAGGATCGCTGGCAAACCTGGTATTCAAAACAGCCGTGAAGCAGAGACCGCCGGAAGAACCGGGATATGTGGTAGATCACATTTTCACTGTAGCACTGAACTACCGAGATTTACTTTATCATCGCTTCCTGCGATCCTTTCCTATCCGGCGGAGGAGGAAGGGCCTTGCTTCGTGCTGCTTAAAGATGCAGCTGGTCACGTCACCGCTTCAACACCCAGCAAGAGGAAGCCGCGTGATCGGGTGAGTCTGCTCCCCAATGTATTCCGGTAGCGGGGCTTTGGCCAGCAGGGTGTGTGCATGAACGGGTCCCTTGGAATTGGAAATCGCGGGCGGGGGTATTAGTCCAATATGCGGTTATCAAAGAGGGCGGCACCTTTCGTGCACTTACTAACTTAGGATGGGGGAAGCTGCAGCTCTGGCGACTGCGGCTGGAACAGCAATCAACACCCTATCTTACGGGCCGCGAGCTGTTCAAGCAGGGAGTGTTGTGCCGACGTAAGGGGCTGGAGAGATTAGCACTATGGCAATTCAGGTATGCTTGGAAAATTGAGAGGAATGTTGGATCTACAGTATCTCCCACCCTAATTCGAGATCAGTTAGCCAAAGCTGCTAGTTTCACTGTGACTGCGACGTCGCCGTCAGACGACAAGCTTCCGATTGCGAAAGCCCCTTGGGGGGGGCACACAATTACTATATAATCACACCTAACTGAGCTAAGGCAGCTCTGGATCTGACTGTGGTATCGGTGCCGGTCACACGATGACTTGTGGGGACCTCCAACCATTCCTCAGAGCCCGCAGGCAGCCAGCGAAGGGGTCTTGTATTTATGGTAGAGTGGCAGATGGATTCAGGGGTGACACGGGCCTGATACTGCCAGCACCATATCATTCCGAGCCAGCCTAAGTCAAGACATCTAATTTCAGGGTAACCAGCACCCCTTACTAGATCCGTTTGATAGTGCGAGGCGCCCTGAAGGGCCAGCAAACCACCTTGGACATATCATGGATACTCATGACACCCACCCGCATATCAGGAGAAATTCCGACGAGGGCCAAGAGGAAGACGCATATCTGGAGGTCCCAAAGCAAAAGGTTGCCGGAAAAATTGCAGTTGGGGTTCTATAGATGATTTCGGACCCCAGGCGCTTAATGATAGAGTGAGACAGGAGGAGATTGGGCCTTGGGTATTACCGATTCCCAGCGTTTCCGTAAATGGTCGGCACCCGTCACTTCTAGAGTTTGTGATCTAAGATAGGGAGCAGAAAATATTTAGATAGTCGACCTAGTCTACACACCTGCCGCTATTCAGTGGGTATCGAAATGGTAATACAATCCTTCCTACTCACCGCTCGAGAGCGTGCGGTCAGGGCCCCCATGGCTAAACACATTTCTACATTTGATCAGTTCGTCGCCCTGGGGCGTGACTTCCGGGTTCAGGATGGATGCATTCCGGAAACACGCATGAGATGTGAAACACCGGGTTTGCTTTCTCAAGTGATTGGGGCCATACCGAGTGAGAATTTGTGATCAACCTTCCCTGCTAACGAAAGCCACGATGGAGGAGTTGCTGAGGGGTCTAGAGATTCTGGGAAAATGTTCAGCATGGGGTGAACTACTTGTGCTAAAATACTATTTGCTACAGCTGCAATGGGTAGACGCCTGACCGCGGTGCTGTCGAACATGATGGCAGCGTAGGGCACTTGGAGTTTAGTTGTTCCATGATCATCCACCGGCGAATATTAGAGGAAGATTTACTGAAAGCATCGCAGCTAATTCCATTTCTCGGGTCTGTGGTCCGATTGTGGCAGGTGGGGTGTAAGTTTTAAGCATGGATTGTTTTAGTGGGCACTTGAACGCTAGGACCCTAGAGCAATGTTTTGAGGGACCATTACCGTGGTTCAGTTTCAATGTCATTAGCACAGTCACAACAAATCCCGATTCCTGGGCCTATCGGATTCCCCCTCGTTCGGGAATAGAGCCCTTTCTGTCCTTGGCTGCATATACTATCCCCGCTTCACCACGGGGGTATTTCTCTCTAGCACCCTTCACTATCAACTCTTATGCACCACCCAAGTTAGAGAGTCTCACTTGTGCACACATCTCCGGGTCCTATCCAGGTGGTAAAACCTGACCTACCCTGCATTCATCAGTATGTAGTCAAAGTCATAAAATATCTGCGATGTGTGGGCGAAATTGGCGCTAAAAGAAAAAGGTCTGGTTAAATCCGGGCCCCTCCGAGACAATAAATCAATCAACATTGATTGTTATACGTACCATGTCCCTCAATGATAGTGAATTCAGGCGGTTGGGTCTGGTATTGGATTGATACCCTAGCTATACTAATCATACATTTAGAGAGAATTCTAACTGCTGTCACTCCTCAGCTCTTAGAAGTTATAATTAGAAGGCCACTTTGGGGCCTTTGGATTTTACTATGTCACTCGGATTTATCACAAGTCTCTGATGATATGGAAACTTCCAGATGTAGTCCCGGTAATCTATTAAAGTACATGTATATTCTTGAGTGAGGTCCGGAAACCGGGAAGCAGCATGGGAATTAGGCCTGCAAACAAAAGCCTGGGAAATCTACAGAGGCCGGCTAGGGAGAGAGGAAGAGAATGTATGATACATCTCCTATTTACTTAATCTTAAGTAAACGGATATAGGGCAACGGAATGCCCGGGCAATCCAATTGGCCAGGGTCTCAAACAGAAGGAAACACTTTGCACAATAACGCCTCGTAATAGATCGAGCTTTTTAATCTATCTGACGACTGCGCTCAGATGTGTCGGTGAAGGTCGGAAAACTATTTCTATTGATCCCATACAAATCCCTACGGAGGCAAGGGTTGCGTTTTCTGATTTTTATGAACATACTGGGGTAGCCCGATGAATCATAGCAATTCACCAATCCTCACTCGGGTGTTCTGGAGCTCAACTGGGGGGCATTTCAAAACGTATTACAACTATTGGTCAGGCTATCTCCCATTCAGCAGTTACAAGAGGATCCGAGAGTAGTTTCAGGATATTAAGATTATCTGACTGAACGAGGAGTTGTATCATTACCCGAACACTTGCCAGCAGTCCCACCACAACATTTGGTGGGAATTGATCCAAGGTATTACCGACCCTAGACCTACCCCCCAGCAAAAAGGTGGTTCGCCGAGCTTTTTTTTTTAATGCTCGACTACTCCACTGCCCCCCGGATTCGAACTCATGATGGTCCCTGTTTCAAATTAGCCGACCAGTCTCCTAAGCCATTAGACCATAGGAACTGGCCGATAATACTCTTTCTTCTTGATCTTTTAACTGCTTCTTCAGAAAATATGCAGCTCAGGCGCCTGATACTTTATCTTTGGTAAAAAAGGGCATTGGTATCCAATCATAGTAGTACTCTCTCATGATATCGATGGAACGAGGAACGAGGGGTGCGGGGGGGGGTTCCGGTGTATATCTATGCTCTACCTTCAAAAAACTCGCTTTCTTTCTCAGAGGACCAATGTCCCCCGAATTCCATGGCTAGTATCCCTGATGTGACTATTATTTGGGCCAGGAAAGGACAGGGATAAACCTTTTGTATGGAGAATTATCTATGCGTATCTGACCGCCCATACAAAACTCGGACTGAAGTATTCGGGTTCTATATGCCTGTAACTTGTATAAGTGGTGGAGAAAGTAGTATATCCTGATGGCGATTCAGGGCAACCAGGGCAGCAATTACACAGAAAGATAGGCTAAGAAATATCCGATGAACCTCTTGTGTCAACGGGAGACTCTTAGGAGTGAGGATTTCTGATACCAGAACTCTTGGCACTCCCAACAGCTTCCTTGAAGTTCTTTATTTGTTTCAAAAATGAGTCCTCTAAATGTAGTTAGAATAGTCAACGTTGCTCCTGCGCTTCCTCTCATTACTACAACTCAATGCTCCATCCCCCTTTGCCTGCCTCTTCGCTGGCGGCCGTGTTAGGGGGATGTGGCCTGGATGGTGATCCCGGACAATCTCGTGAATGTTGTGGGATGGCATGCTGTTATGGGCTTATGCAGATATGCAATTGCGCGGATATGCTGACATGCGGGTATGCGGATATGCCAATATGTGGCCAGGCGATATACTGTTATATCTCCTGGTTTGTCCTTAGCCAGCAGAGTAGCCATTTAGTCCACCGTTCTTCCATGTTTCGTTGTGCTTAGAGCCTATTGCGATTGAACTTTTGTTTTATCCATTCTTTCTTTCTTTAGGCTCCAACAAATGTATTCATGTTATAGCTGATCTTTGTTTCTTGTGGCTCAGTATCCAGAAATTTCTGGCAAGAGTACCTGATATCTCTCCACAGATGTTTTGTTGGATTGTGTGGAACGTTGTGTGAGGTAAGATGTTCGTTAATGACTAGTCGTACAGGGAAACACCCGTGCCAAGCATACTCCCGCACAACCAATGATAGACCTAGCCCATAGACATGACCTGAGTAGGTAGCCATACCTCAACATATCGTATAGCTAATAGAGCTAACATGTTTGAGGATAAAACATTTACAAACACATTGGGATAGATTTTTATTCGGGATAGGGACCCGGGAAAGACGGAACCGAGCCTGTAGTTACAGTTGCAGGAGCTGTGCCTAGTATTGCTACTATATGTCGCTCGGTCTACAGGCGGGGGGCTACCCGGGTGGGTGATAGAGCCTGGGAAAAGCACGAAAGAAGAAAAGAACAAAGTCCAATCGCGATAGACCTTAAGCGGAGCGTCTAAAGATGGAGGAACGGCGGACTAGATGGCCGCTCTCTCTCTAGCTAAAGATAGGCAAGGAGATATATCTCTCTATCTAGCTAACAACAAGACACTCCCGAAACTCAACAAACTCTAAAGAAACACGCAGCTGAAAAAACCTGATCCCTAACAATCTCAATCAATCTAGAACCATCCTGATATCCCATGATCCTCCGTGATCCCTAAAGCCTATGTCCCGCCAGTGTGCCAACTCCCGTATGCCCAGTGACATAGGGTATGAAAGGAACAATGAAGCCAAATATCCGATATGATAATATTATGATACCTCATACTTTATGGCCAGAGAGACATCAAAACTATGAAACCAAGACCCTATTCCTAGCGACATAGGATGTGAAAACAACCCACTGCAAAGTGTCTAATCGCCGCAAACCACAAAGCCACATGCCATATAACCGTATATCTCCTAGCCGCATATCCGCATATCATACCTGCATATCCGCACAACCGCCTAACCGCATGCCCTATAGGCAATCCAACAGAGGGCCGCCCAGGAGGGTTTAAAGTCCTTAACATAGGATAGTTGATAAAACGAGCTTGAGCTGCCAGTTTGTTCAAGTTCAGAGAGGACGCTAGTCTGCCGTGGTTGGCCACTGCAATAATGGGAGTGAGGTAGATTGTTCTAGAGTCATCGCGGTTGACGGAGAAGGCTCTCTGGACACAATTTTCCTTTTGCTATCACTGGATGCGAGGAGGAGTGGGGGAATGCGTGGAGATCTATAAAAGGATTAAGGTGGTTTTATCATGTTTTATATACTACAGCCTTTACGAGGAGTTGAGTTAGAGGGCAAGAGAACTAAAGTTATAACCACACCTTTTCTCCCTTTCCTGCCCAGTGTTCCGGCCCCAAAGATTCTGCTCACTCTATCCCCGCGCCATTCGTTACTGGCTCTAAGAAATGCTTAGTACAAACAGCAGTGTAATGGATGTGGAGTCAGGTCACTGGCTCCCAGTAGTTTTTAGACTCCTCGCAATCTTATTCCCCTCCTCCGAAGATTGAAAGTGAAATTGATTGGTGTTGGGGTTAAGGGGAGCCAACTGATAAGAATAAATGTGAGAGCTGCCTGAAGTGGACAGTGTACTGTGGTTGGCCATAGAAGTTTATAGAATGTCCCCAGCTATTGAATTCTTCGCGGAGTTAGAATTATTCACCGAGATGGTTCTATGGTCATGCCTTCCATCTATTATTATTAGAGTGAGCGGACAAATGGGGGCATACATCGAGAGAAATCGGCAGGTGTAGGAAACGATGGAGCTATCAAGATAACTTCCCTATATCTCACATGTATACTCATTTTTTTGACTAGTTAGTTTGGAGAGTGACAAGTGAACGAAGTCTCCGATTATACCGTTCCTACAGTCCAGCCCAATTCCAGTCTGAGCTTTCGATCGCTGCACAATTCGTTAGTTGTCCTCCGACAATCAGTGAGGAACAAGTCATAGTGGAAGAAGTATTCGCACATTCCAAAGCCATAGGAAACGGCCGGAGGTATCATTTCCCCCTATTTCTCAGCCCTGGCAGCATTCTCGGCCGTCCCCGGCGGCCAGTCGCTCCTTGAGTTAGGCTGAACTTTTGAGGAATGGATCCACGGGCCTCCGCCTCACACTATGCACTTTAGAGAGGGCACTGGAGCCCGCCCAGGTTTTCTTATACCTTTATTTTCAGTCCTAGCTTTATCCAAGATCTTCAGTCTTGTTCTGGCTCCTCTTGAAACCTGTACCTACGCAGTCCGCTGGAGCTTTTGTTGTTTCTAGGGAGTGCCTGGCGGGACAGCTCTACTGAATACATATCCAGATGCCCCATCTTGAAAATCATTCAAATTATTCCTCCCCCTCTCTCCACATCCCCCTGATAGAAATTCCATCGAAATAGCCCTAAATAATTTTGTTTAGGGAAGTTACCCTGGCCCTCCGTGGCTGCCCTCATGGGAGGAGGATGCTGATATCGGGCACCAGGTGCAGATTGAGGGGGTTATCACTTCCCTGCCGCCCCGCGGCATAGGTTGACTCTTCTCTAGGCCTATAAGCTACCAATCTATTAGAAGGATGTGGTTGGCTCTGGCGGTTGGGAGAATGTGCCGGATCGTTCGGGTGCATTGCAGATTATTCGGGAGTGTGATAGATTGTTTTAGTAATTTAACAGTTTACGGAGCAGATTCTTCTAACATGTCTTTACTATCTCATCACGGGAGTGCACGGAGGAATAGGGGCATAGGTGTAGTGATCCATGGAAGGATCAGGACGTGTTATTTGTGTTTTACTTACACATCTGTCCTTACAGATCGCTTAATTTTAGTTGATAGCCAACGGATGAAGTAATAGTGGTGGAAGTTACATTTCATATCCTTCCTACAAAGTGCCTAAATCCTACGTGAACCCTCCACTCTACCACCTACCGCTACCGGGCCCTTATTTCCCACCTTAACATAACTCTCCCTATCCAGTAGCGCTCAGTGAAATTAGAGCAACAAAGTTAATGGGAACCTTTCATCTATAGAGTAGTTAGCTTAGCTGCAGCCTACTGCAGGTTGTGTTAAAGAGACGTCTATGCCGTATTATGAAGAAGTTTTTATGTACTTAAGGACCTGTTTGTGCCATCCAGAAAACCAAGCAATTCACTTCTACCACAAGTCCCCATATACTTGTCCCGTATTTGGCTCGATTTGAAACTGCCGTGATACACCATGACCGAGTGATTCCACATGAACATATTCCCCCAATACCGACCAAGTCTCCCAAAACCTGCAAATATCACCCACACTTCCTCTCAATAAAACCGATCGGGGAATATTTGGAGGCTGAAGCGTTGAAACGTCGTCCAGTTCCCCGGATCACCTCGCCACTATTGCATTGAGTTATGACCAGCATGCGATGTAACTCAGAGGCTCCATTCCCCTCAAACAGCACACACCGCATCTCCGCCTTTTCAATTCTGCTCCAGAGGTGAAACGCCCTAGCACAAAGCCCTATCTACAGCTAAAGAAACCCAAAAATCCAATATGGCACCGAAAAAGGGAGAGAAAGGGGCAAGGAAATTAAGATCCGAACTCCCACCAGGCAAACCACCCTCCCAAGCCCCCCCAGCCCAAAAGCATGCCACGGGATCCTGCGGAAGTACTGGGCACTGCAACGAGCAACACTTCCGAAACCGAACAGTCATTCTACAAATTCAACCAAATACACTACACGATACCCAGATAGTTCAAGATAGTATGTGATCCGACATGATACGCTATATCCCTCCCCGTCACACAGACTTAGACCCCTGTCGACCGTTTCAAGGAGGCGCGTGGCAGGTGTTTATGCGCGTGGTGTGATCGGGAGTGAACGGGCCGGGCCAGTTTTTTTACCTTACGGCAAAGTATGCATGGCTGCGGCTGCGGCGAAGCAGCATGCTGTTGTTAGTCTAGGTTAGGTTTTCGCCTCTTCCCCCCCCCCCTCCTAATATGAGTAGGATAGGCATTTCCTGAAAGAGTATTGACAGGGGGATTAGTGGATGTGCATATCGAGAATATTGCAGTTCGGGTTTTTAAGGACTATGTTATGGTAATGATTGTGGCTAGTGTTCAACAAAAGTAACCCAACCCACGATAGGATAATGATGGGGAATAGTTACACACATCTAGAAATTTAAATTCTCCCCTCCCCCCCCCTCCTTCAAACAGATTACTTCATCATCAATAATCCAAATCCATACTCAAATCCCAAAGAATCTACTAGCTACAAGAGAAACCTAATCTCGTTATCATCCCCCCCATGTACGACGGGACAGTGCACGGCCATAAGTTACCTGCTGCCACCGTTCCCCAAAGCATAAATCCCCACCTTCATCGGGCATGCCTGTTGTCCATTAACTAAACATTCTCCCCGGAGACCTCGCCGAATTTGTAACCCAGCCCTATGATTCACCTCATATTTGAATATATTCCTTTTTCGGGTCAAAAGTCATGCAGATTTGCGTGGTTATGTAAGGTTAAGTCAGATTAGGTTTATGTCAGTGGGTTGTCAGAATCTAATCTCTCGAAAAGCTCAGCGTATGGTCGGGAATGACTTGGCCCATTTCGCCCCCACCGGGCAATCGCATAAGGTAGGTGAATCAGAAAATGAGGCCTAGGGTAAAAAAACAGATGTGGTTGTATCTGGCGTAGGAAGGGAGGAGATGGAACGGGGAAGACCCTAGATTGGTTTCGCGATGCCTGCAGATTCGGTGTTGCGGTGTGGTAAATCTTGTGATAATGGCCATCTACAATACTGTGTACTCGAGTACTGTAAGATCACCAGTATCCCAACACTGCTCCCTTAATTACTCCAGCTCTTCCGATTCGTTTGGCTCTGTCTCATCCTTCACAATGTACGAGAGGGGATTTCTGAATCATCTGCTAACCTTCCCAACGGCTGTATCAACCAAGTCCACCATTGGCTGAGAAGAGGGAGGGGTGGGCGAAGGACAAATGAACCAATCACGACACAAGATACCCCATCATGAAGTGGCGGTAATGAAACCTTTTCAACCATTTGGTATCCGTCCTTCCCACCATACCTTACTATCCAGTACACCAGCCTGCCGTGCCCTAGGCTACAGCATTCCATCAAACCACCCAAGAGTAAATTTGGCCTCTACAATACGGGTCTGTGGAAGGATAAAACGGCAATCGCTAACACTCTATATTAGAAGGGAGCGCACGATGCTAGGGGGATGGCTCTATGTAAGCAGCCAAACTGGGACAGGGTCCTAAAAAATCCCCAAAGTTCGGTAGCACAGAATGACGCTTTGGGAAGTTTGACAGACTTATCAGTGCAAGAGGGGCCATAAGCTTACTATTTATTTCCGGTTTCAGCTCTAGGAGTACCCTTTGATGGTGTAACTTGGTTAGCATGGAATTCTAGGCCTCTGCGTGTTTCTTCTCATTTTCCCTCCCGGTCTATTTATTTATTTGCCTTACGCTGGAAGTGGAAGGGTTCATTGCTAGCGTGGCTGTGGTTGCGGTTTCCCCACAGATCTGGCGAACCGGTCCGCTGAGTGGATCGACTTGGGCATCTTGCTGCAGCTCAGGTGAGCTGTGTGAGTTTTAAGGTAATTATCGTGGCTGGTCAGTGAGTAGCTCACCGGACGAGGTTCCAACGATCCTTCTCGTCCGTGTTACACTTGTAGCTCCGATCATGACTCGCCAGGGTTTGGCCAACATTCACTTGGGCACTTTGTCTACCCTGCTCGTACCAGTAAGATGCATGAGGGTCCGCTCTTCTTCATTTGAATCTTATATTGATTGCTCCAATCAGATACTTATCAAGAATTAGCAAATCTCTATACCTATGCAGACGATCTACTTGGAATTTCACTCAGAGCATACGTACTCCACCATCCTTCAATGTCCAAACACTTCATTCCCCCTTCATCATTCCACCCCTCCAGCATAAAGCGAAACAAAAAAAAACACCCTCCAGGAAACCTAAAAAAAAATCCTTGATCCCCAATCCGACCAGTCCGTGACAATTTAAATGACAGATTTCACAACCGGAAATGCATCCTCCCGTATCTGACATCCCGCTTCTCTAGCAGCCTTTTTTTCCCCACCTGTTGTACGACCGCCCCATCTCCGGTTTGTCTCTCCTGTATCCCCCGAAAGATGCATAGGAAGAGAAAATTAAAGTAAGATATTTCCTTTCTTTCCATTTTTCCTGCCTTTTCTCAGGAAACTAAGAATATTCTGTCCGTGGGATCTTATACTGTAACTATAGTCTATTCTTGAACATTAGAAAGGAATGCTCGAGGGGTAGTGGCAGCTGAGAAGAGGAGTACAATATCATTGCCGTAGAAAGTGTGTATCTCGATATAGTGCTCATTCTTTAGATATTTTCATTAGTTCATCATTCATCATCAATTTACACATATACTTGTGCAAGTGCTCAGGAAAAAGGTTATCTCCAGGATGATCTGATATTCAGTGTTTGCATGATATGCAGTTGCGCCTTGAAGCTTAACCTAACTGAACGTTGTAATCCCCATATAGTAATCTACTTTACTCCTGGAAGTATAGCACAGTACACTGCGAAGCGCCAACAACGGTTATCGGACCCTTTTCTTCCCATCCCTTCACATGACGACCATTTCACCATACCAGACCGAAAACCCAAATGGCCATAATCAATAAAATCGGGTAGATAGATACACCGACCCCACGAAACCGAGAGGAGGCGGGGGAACATACAGTGGCTGGCACGAGCGTTTCTACCTCGCCATCCACCAAACGCTAAATCTAGCCCACGAGGGGAAGGGAGTCATGGCTTTACGCGAAATTTGGGATGGATGGATCGGGAGGATTAATTTAGCAAGATCGAGGGCAAACACGCAAGTTGGGGGACCAAAATTTCCGCTAGATTTACAACGGGGAAATTTCAATACGGAGGACTGGCCATGTGACACGGTACTCCGGGGACAAGAGAAGGGGGAGGGGGGGGGGAAAGTTCCGGAGGCACCAGAAGTGTGCGGGAAAGGCTTTGGGGGGTGCTCTCTTGTAAAACTTATGGATGGTGATCATGGAACATAGCACCGGTGAGGGAAGGGGGGATGGCACTGGGAGTTGATTGGTCGACAAATTGATCGATAACTCAATGCTCGGTAGGTAGGAGTGCGTATATATGCCGGCTGATAAAACAGTGGATAAAATTGAATAAACGAGTTGAGGCTATGGACGTGTAAAACGAAAAAAACTCCACCTACCACTCTCAGCACACATAATGTAGAATCGAATTTATCAATAGGCAGCCTAGAATTTTTCTGCGGTACGGTGCGACGCCGAGTAGCTCTATATTGAACAAGGTCAACCATAGGTGGACAAGTAACGATCAACCAAAAAAAGCTTCATCGAACCAGCACACAATCCATTCAGACAGCAAAAGAAGGGGGTTAAATAATGCACTGACTTCCTAGTTGGCCACAAACCAGCTGAACTCACAAATTGCCCATACAACGGCCTTTGGGAACAATAATGCCATCCCCAGAAAGGTACCATAGCAGCATAGCAGCAGACAATGCACCGACAGGCCACAAGACTCCAAACAGTCATTCAATTAATAGAAGGAAAAAAGTGAAAGCTTAAAGGGTAGATAAAATCCTGGACCTCTCTAAAATAATATCCTTGCCAACCAGACCAACTGACTAATTAAAACCCAGCTTGACGGCTATTTCTAATAGATGCTAGGGCACCCCATATCCAAGTTAGTACGAGCATAATACCCTCTGTAGGCAAGGATACGGTAATGCATGACACCCTAGTTCATATCCCAGCAAACCCACCCCCACTTCAATAGTAACAGTGGAGAAGCGCATGAACTCTGGCAACCTTAATAAATTAACATTAGTTTATGGCAGGAAATGGTTAAGAACTGCGAGCCCTAGTTTCCGGAAGATGGCCGGGCTTGAAATACATCTGGGGATTAAAAAAATTCCTGCGTTCGGGGTTTTATTGTGTTTTCACCACCGGGAAATTAACTTAGCCAGCATCCTGGACTACCACAGCGCACCTTACTAGGACACACTCCTGCCATAGGTACAATACGACATCTAGCTAAGTTGGTTAGTTAGTCAGCTAGTAGCCTAGGACATGGAATTCCGTAGCTCTCTTCTCTTCAGTGGAAACATAATTTCCTCCTCCTGAACATCAAGAGCCCCAGGGGCACAGCACACCACAGCCTCCGTAACATAACCTGTACAACTCTGATTGGCGTAGCACTAAACAACCCAGCGCCCCCCCCCCCCCCTCCGCAGATCCGCTCCTGCTCACTTTTTAATATCATGATACCGTACGTGGTGTACGATACCTCACTTGGGTTCACTCTACCTAACTTTACTCACCAACCTAACCCCCTGTTAGCTAGCAGCTAACATACATTACCCTCAGCCCCCGCAGCGCCATAAAGTAAACTCGGCTACAAGACTCATAAACCAAAATCTCCCCACTCACCCCTCCAGACGGCTCGTGGTCGCTAGACTCCAGCTGGGGCTTGATAACCACGAATCGAGTGATACTGCATGACGCGCTACCCGCCGCTCTATCCTAGATAACCGGAGCCCGCCGTTCATTCGCTAAATGGGCAGATAACTCTGTCGAGTGAGTAACATGTCGGGCAAGGCATGGGGTAGGTGAGGTAGGGGGTGGCCGTGGGTTTCCGGGATTGGCCGCGGTGAAGACTCGACGGTAGTTTCTAGCGATAGGTTTTTGATGCTTGACGACAGCGGATAAGGTAGATACTATAGCATGGGATTAGCGAAGATGGGTGAGGGGGACTACAATAGTGTATGTCCGAGATCCGGCAAGAAAGTTACGGAACAGCTATTTGAGGCTAACCAGCCAAATATATCCCTGTCAATCCCGCTTAATGACTTCGGGCCCTTGCACTTCCGATAGCGAGGTTATTATACTTCCCTAGCAGAGTAATTAACATGCCAACCTAGTAGCGGGAGTGTGATAAGGTGATATATTTCACAGAGGCTCAACATGCATGCAGCCGCATTGGGTCCCCTTGTACGATACCTGGGGGTTCATCTAGCTCCCCTGTACCCTGGAGAATTTGGGCTAGATACTGAACACACACGGGCTGCAAAGGTCAAAATAGCTTCATAGGGTTGGTTATCCCCGCATCCCCACCGGGGATTCTACCTTGACTTTTCACGGTACCAGTTTCAAGTTTTTCAAATCTGCTATACGGGTCCATGTACCGGCAGGCTGGCCGTTGCAAACACTAGGCGTCTCCGATACACATTCATCAACCTGTTCAGAGCACTCTTCCGCCTCTCTTTCAACTACCATCCCAGCCCAGGAAGGAAGGAAGGGAGAGGGGAGAGGGAGAGGAGGAAGGAAGAAAGCGGTATTCTTAACCTGCCAGTATATAAGTCAGCCAACATCAGACACCCACATCACTTACAAACCCACGATGAAATGCAGGGTGAAGAAATACGCTATGATATCATGCCCCAACTAGCATATTTCAAAACCCACTGCAAACACTAATTATCAAATGATGCAAGAAACCCAAAAAAATTCAACCCCAGCGCATGGCAATCCCAAGAGAGCCCGTTGCCATCCCATCACCCCCACAGATTCTCCTTTTTCCCTATTTGATCATTCAGAGTGATAACTCGTGATCCTTCACATGCGGGATATGACACCAAGTCGATTATTACCGCCGGCATTATCGAGGTTAAGCACCAGCGTGCTTTCTTAGGTGAAACGTTCAGACAGGAAAATCATTACTGGTTATAAATAACCCGTGCTCGTTCTGGGCATACAAACCCAAGCCCAAAATGACAAAACCTCCCCCCTGTTCCGGAAAGAATGAGAATGAGAATGCTGGAACAGCAGCTTAACCACCGCACGGAGAGGTTCTGTCGCTTATCCCGCAATGGATGCTTTCTTTCTCTCTTTCCATGCGTTCTCAGCTTGCTTGAAAGCAGTTTTAGTCCGATTGTTGCCTTAAGTTAGTGATGGAGATTTGGACGGTCCAACATCCAACAATGGCACCGCAAACTTTTGATGTACTAGTACAGTACGCTTCATCGATACTCGTATGATCCTCAAAATTATTGTTCAGCTTAAGCACCGCCTCATTCTGGAACGCGCGCTGCTGATTAACCTTGACATTATTGTCTTTTTGCATAGCCAATAGGTGGCCAGAAGCAAGGGGTAAAGTTAGGGTTTTATGTTCCTACTACTCTGTTGTGCCATGTACTGTACTGTGCGCCGTAATAGGCAAATATATATATAAAAAATCCAGGTACCGATAGCACAGTAGGGTAGGGTAGGGTATCATAGATTGCTGCGCATGTTCTACAAGCGGGGCTGAAGTAGCCCGGTACAGGGCGTATGTACTGCGCAGCACGGTGAGGGGAGCGGAGCGCGATCAGCGGGTGGGGAGGCTGTGTCGGGGGGGGGGGGGTCGTATTTCCATCACTGATGAAGCGGGGTGAAGGGAAGGTTTCTTCCCCGCAGATCACGATCAGTATCATACTGTATCAGTAACGCACCGGGTGTGACCTATAGCGTGAGTTAATCCACCCATTAGCCAAGCGGGCAGGAGGAATCCATTCAGCACCTTACAATACCGGCACGATAGGCGTAACACCATACTCTACTGTAGTACTGTATTCGTACAGCACAGTAACTCGTAAAGTGCCGTACGGAATAACATAATCCGAAAAATAGCACAAATCTCTGGTCCCCGTACCGTCAATTAAAAGTACCGACCGGATATAATAGTATTTCATGGAACCGACAACTACCATAAAACAAATGTATTTGTGGATTATTTTGTTCCTACGCCGCACAGCATGATACATCACCCCCGCCCCGTTATTAGCAGCAACCGTTTGGCATTGAGCCCTCGATTCAGCCACAGGTAGGTATATATCCAAGATATTTTGGTGTCCTTATTCATGCGGACCGCGCAGAGCCGCACGAAACGGGGGCAGCATGGTATCCATACTTGGCTGTTTTCAACAGCACTGTAGTGCTTGTTACTGGGCAGGCTGATACGGACCAAAATATGCCTCAGGGATAACCGGCGGGCAAACCGAAATCGTGCTGGCTGACTGACTAACCATCTGAGTTGGGCGACTAGCGACCGAGCTCACATTCGGGCACTACCGTGATCGTGACGATCAGCCCATGCCAGATGCCCGCTTGTGGATTGTCTAAACGAGCCCCCATCTGTGTGATTATTCTCCATCCACGGCTATTGACGGCGTAAAGAAAATCTTCAGGCGAATACAACATACCGTACAGAACAGCGCCTCGTGGAAAAATCATTGTTATTGTTATTTTTCCTTCCCCAAACCAAGTGCTGACCCCTCCCCTCCGCCCAGTCGAGTCCTCCGCGCTGAACGTAGCCCATTTTTCAGCGCCCTCGTACACATCCATCCAAGTGGTAATTAGCAAATAAAGCTAATGGCCCAATAAGATGTCCCCCATGACGATACATGCTTCACCGCCGGAATCCCGGTGGGAGGTCAGGTACCCGTCCGCATCCCAGCGACCATTCACGCATTGAGGAGTCGCTACAAACGTGAAATTACGGTTCACACTTGTAGTGGACGGTAGTGTAGGTACAAGCGAACCCCCCCTTGACCAAGGCGACATGCGAACTTCCAGCTTCTCTCTTCGCACGCACATGCAACAATGGGCAGGCACAGGGATGGAAGCATTTCCCCGATACTTGGCCATCAAAAACTCTCTCTCTACTCGTATGATACAGAACCAACAAGAGGAGCACATCGCACGGACGCCGGGGAGTGCTCGAGTACACACACATCTAAAAAAAACATACCGTTGGTAGGAGGGAAGGAAGGAGTAACAGATAGGCAAATACGGTACGGTAAAGATAAATTAGGCCATTCGGCATACACTTTCCAAACAAAGTCGTTTCCTCTCCCCCTCGTCTACCGTGGTAGCGCACCGCAGAAAATCAAAAAAGAATTTCCGAGGCGAAACGAGTAGGAATGACCCGAAATTAGATCTCATATTTACTTCTTTTATGGGCGGGGCACCTTGACCACGCGGTCCAGATCGATGGCGTGTGCGGAGTTCCTGGGATGGCATGGTGAGTCAAGTCCAGTGTTATATGATAAAAAAACAAGATTTCTACGCCGTGAACCAGAGCGTCCAAGAGAGCTGATAGGACGGCCATGAGCTTACGGTAATTTTAAAAAAAAGTTCCCCGTTATATAACCGTGGTCTTCTCAATTTCTTGACCGATTGGTGCGGGGAAGAGAGGGAGGGAGGGACACCGGTCGGAAGCCGAAGTTCGGCTGAGCCGAGTCGAGTTTAGCGAGTGACGGAAACTAAGTCCATCTACCGTAACTAACACTTGCCCCTTAAGGCAACGCCAGACGCGAATCCCGATGGAGGAAGCCGTTCATCACATCACAATCTTTCGCCATCCGCTATCCACAAGTGGAAAAGGAAAGAAGAAAAAAAAGTTTATCGATGCGATCCCGCCCACCACGCGAATATCTCTCGGCGGCCCTATCCGAGACCCTGGATGATCTCACCGACCTGCCTGCCTGCTGACTGTCGCAACCAGGAACAAAAAAAAAGGATCAGCCACAAACGTTAATTGCCCGAGCCCTTTTTTCTTTTCTTTTTCCCCCCCCTTTAGGTGGCGCACTTGTCCTGTCGTATTGGTCGGTCTGCGGGGGCGCTACGCAGGATTGGGATTAGCACTGTTTCGGAGCTTTAGGGGTGGACAAAAAGTTCGGACGAACGAGGAGTTGAACACTGGTGAGGTAGAGGTGCGTAGTTTGGCGTGAGATTGTATTTACCGTGCCTGGTTAGGCTCTGGTTCTGTAACGTCAGGAGGCACGGGTTGTTCAGATGGAATGGATGGAAATAGGTTGAGATGAGACTTGTGCGTAAGGATGGAAATAGGGGAACCCCATATCATAGTTCTAGACTCCGGTGGAATACATCGAAAAGTGGAACGCGAGCGGTAGCGTAAGTTCTGGGCAAATTCGACCCACTGCTATTATCTATGCAGTAGCTATCCCCTAAAAAGCACATTTGCCGCGAGATCAGGCCTCAAGAGAAGTGGTGAGTATCTCAAGAAGAAGTCTAGAGGAGAGTCGTGTTTACACAGAATTTACTGCACAACGCTTGAGCTATACTCACTCAATAAAACCTTAACTCGCCGCAGCGCAACCTCCTACTCCCTCCAGGGACGCAAAGTAGCATCGTTAAAATAAAATAAAAATCCTATGTTATCAGTTGAACTTAACTTGGAGTGAGTAGAGAGAGCGGTGGTCTAGACCCCAAGCCTCAAAAAAAAAGCCACCAACAATGGAATTTCCAGATGTCCCCAAGCTCCACAACCGTCATTTTATTTACTTTTGAAAGCCCCAATGACATACTCGAGTGAAATATGCTCTTCTTGGCCTAGCAGGTGACCTGAAACTAGCCCCCACGCCCTCCCTCAACTCCCTCTTCATTGAACTCAACCGACAGGACTTTTTCTAGTGATACTTGTAATAACACCCGTTCAGTCCACCAGGGCATCTATGAATGAGTTATAATATTCACATCTACGATACACAAAGTTCAAGTGTCCGGTGGAGGTGTTTTCCTACAAAATAGGCATTCTTTTGCGAGGGGGGCCCTAATTAACCGTCTAACTTTATCGCGGGTGCTTTTGCAAGTGTAGATGGTATTATACCTCGTTGTAACACGCTCAACACGGACTCCGGCATGGAAAAAGTTCCGGCGGAGAACACCTTCTCCTGAAATATATTCCAAGTGGACACATGGGCATATCGGGGACCCACTCTAAATCGTAATAACTCAACCCTTGACAAACAGATATGCGGATACACAGACACGACAGTGACGAAATGCGCTCAATAGTCACGATATCCAATGGTAGGTCGGACCTAGACGGGGGGGGAGAGAGGAGGGAGAGAAGAAATAAACTACGGCATGGTATTCATTACCGTAATCTCTCTCTCTCTCCGGTGGAGCTATGCAATAGTAGCTAGGCTGCATTGGATATATTGTCCGATACCCGAGCAAGTACCGTAAAAACTCTTACAATCCACTATCTCCGTAGCAGGGGTTAATCTCTGTACTCAAAGCCAAAAGCATCCAAGAGAGATTAGTGCCTTCTTAACACGGGAAAGCCTGAGTAGTGTGCTGAGTGTGTTGGATCTCATTAACTGGTATTCGCAATTCTGGTAACCTGTCAGACTGAACCTATCGTGGGTGGACCGGAGATTAACCCCTGCTACGGACGTAGTGGTTATAAGCGTTTTTAAACGGTACCGGTACTCGTTAGTTTATCCCCCCGATATCATCTAGCAATTCCAAACACCTAACCCTGAACACTTGTAAGATACCGGTATCTAATAGTATAAATTATATGCTAGAAAAGTATAGTAAACCCTGCTCCTCGCAAGAGCACATATACCCTCCCTATTGTAGAGTGTTCCGCTATGCGTTACCGTATGGCCTAGAGACACAAGAAATGGGGCCAGGGGATGCGGTTGGATAGGGGAACTAGGTTCACGGGGGGATTTCTTCCTGTAGTTAGGTTTTCACTACTAATTGCCACAGGACGCTCCTTCTATCAAGGTCATCGAAAGAAAGGGCTGACTTGTAAAGACTTAATTTCACTCGCGTATCGGGCCACGTTTCGTTCGATTGATCTGGCCCATTTCAAGGGTTACTAATGAATACGGAACGGTAGTTTCCATGTGGCGGGGGTGCTTGCATGCTTGCATATCTGTTCCACCTACTCGAGCACACCAATAAGCTTGGAGAAGCACTATCTGTAGGTGCAATAATTACGAAAGGAAGCAAGGGACATAGCGGCACAGAGGGGGCAAAAGGGAGAGAAAAAAAACTCTCCAAAAACAAACCTCGCAGCCCCTCCGTGGAAACAGAAGGAAGACAGACTCGACAGAGGAGGATATATGGGGAAAGTGAGGGGAAGGAGAAGCAGACTAAACCAGACCCCCCAGGAACCCCTCAAAATGTGTGATGAGAAACTACCGGTATCATACATACGTCCTTCTCGGTCTGGCCGATCTGGTGAGACGAATCACTTTCGGTGTAACGCCATCCACCGCATTCGTTTAACAGTTAACAGTTCAACGGCTGTAGATCTAAGTTGACAGCTGTCTGTGGGGATTGCTTGTACCGGCACTCGCCTTCAAAGCACTTAGGGCGATTGATTGATTACTTTTTCCCTCATCCTTGGGGGTGTCGGAAAACGATCGACGTCTAAGTAAGTATCCTATCATTAGGGGCCGGATGCTAAAATCAACTCAAACTGTATGCACAAACAAGAGAAAGGTCCAGTTCAAGTGCCGAAGCCGTAGGAACCGAGGGATCAATGCAAATCTCTCACTTGACCCACCCCGCTCCGCAGAAATGAAACGAACTAGGAAAAGATATCGCACCCCATCTCAAATTTATCTACAAGTGAGTAAAAGTGCTCATGATGATTTCTCTAGCACTTACCTTAACTACCTGCAAACCATACGACTCAGACACCTTTGTCTCTAGTCTCCCATCTCACACCAGTCCGGGAACCAGCCCATTCTTCCAATCACCTCCCATCCTCCCCCCCTCCTCAACACCCCCAGTGCCCACAAACTTTAATGCCCCAACAGCGGCTGGACCCATTACCTCCAGATAGCGTGGCCCGTACCACCCCGGAAATTTCCTGTCAGAACCATCGGAGGTAGCAACCCAACAGGAAGGCCACGAGTTAGTGGGAAACGCCATTTCGGAGTGGATGACTGTGCATTTAAGCTTCTGGAAAGGAGGTACAGTAGGGATGCGGCTCAAGAAGAAACAAAAGGACACGACGGCGGGGAGAATCGGGTGTATGTTTTAGATTGAAACATGGGAGATGATGTTTGTACAGAAGTGCACTTTCGTTGGTGATGGATGGATGGTTCCGAGTGAGCTCGTGGGGCAAGTGCAGTATCGTGTGTAGTCAAGTTTATAGCTGAATAAGGGTAAATTCGGTGGGCTGAGCAACGCGTGTTCCAGTGGAGCAGTGCCTCGGGGGCGCGTTTTTCATTATCAGCTACTTTTTCTACTCGCCCTTAACCTGACAATACTTTCAAGTTGTAGTACTCGAGCATACAGTGGTCTGATAGTAGCGCACAGGCCACCCTACCTGCAGTGTTACCTTTAACACGATCGGCGGTCGATTCAACTTCCCCGATACTGTAGATTATGAACATCTTAGCTCGGTTGTAGGTGTTTGCCCTATCATAGTGCTTGCATTGAGGCCCATAGTACCTGGACTACATGAATGTAGAAGGAAGGAAGGGGACCATCTTCCTCCATTCAAACCGGAACTTTCACTCAAGCTGGATCTGTAGCATCATACAAGGATCAGGACCACCTGCTTCGTTACACCTTCCCCTGTTCCCCTCTTACTATGTTAGCCCTACCGGTACATAGAACCTCCAGTAGGGGATATGGCATAAACAAACTCCAAGAGTAGCTATTGTGATAATTACGGAGATCTAGATTCAGCAGGAAAATTCCAGATGACAGGCGTTGGTCCCAACCAGCAATTCCACTACCACCACCATTACCATAGAGACCACCGACATTACCCGAGGCACTCCTCAGGAGAATTCTCACCCATCAATACTACACTTACCCAGCCATCGGCGGCGTAGCCATGCTAATATCACAGGCTGGGCCGCAAAGTGATCTGTGATCCGCCGAATTGGATCGGATTGGGCATGGATAGAATGGCGTCAGGGACGAGACAGTTCTACGGTAGCCTTGTATCTTGTACTCGAGTATATTGTATTGCCTTCTCCGAGCTAGTCTACGTTAACTGCAACTTGCTCCTTTCGAGATCTCCCCGGCTAACCGCCAGGTTACGATGCGGTATCGTAAGCCATCGTATTAGGTTAGTAGGTTGATGAATGAATGGCTAACACCAAGTTTGTTTAGTGAGTAGAATGTGATGCGGCAGGTCCCGCCTGTGACAGCTGCAGTAAATGTTTTCCATCCTATAATGATGACACTTTACGAACCGGATGGGGAAGAGAGAGAGAGAGTATAGTAAATCGTTCTTAATTCTTAGGGAGAGGGCTACCCACCGATTCGTAAAGTATCCGGAAATAGAGGTGCCAAGATCCTCGAATTTGGGCGTAAAATGGTCTTCCTTGGCATTTTGTGTCCGAATACTTTACAAATCAAAGAGCACTAGATCTATTATATACCACGAACGGTTATGATTTTTGTCACATCTCCTGTGCACTAAAAACGGTAACTCATCACAGGAGGAGCAGAGCTCAGCAACCAAGCAAACAAAATAGCCAATCGGAGGAAGGGGGCTACAGAAGGGGCACTTGCATTCTCCTCCGCCTAGAAGCTTGTTCACCGTCAATTTTGTTTGTAACACAATGCTATACACCATAACCTACCCGTCTAAACTTTGCCGGGTGAGCGGTGTCGGGATGCGCTTCTCATGAGAAGTCGAAGCTACAGCACAGTAAGTACGCGTCAGAATGGCCGATTGGTGGACGGACGAATGAGTGGGATGGAACACTCCCCCCTTCCTTCTTTCCTTCCTTCGTTCCTTCTAGAAGGCGCACGACTAACCTCACGTACTGGACTGTACTTGGATAGTAATCACTAGTCAAGCGCAACACATCTCGACCCTTCCATTTTTCTTTTGGCTTTCTTTCTTTCGCGGCCACTCAAGCACTCGCTCGCCTGCTTGCTTGCATCTGCCGTGATACGGGGGGGGGGGGGGGGGAACACACCGGAAACCAC
>Ga0307517_10000461_pt1 | contig 69802 bp, 70 predicted proteins | sample 23_EM_MG_FD_194515 | JGI IMG/M metagenome (GOLD analysis project Ga0307517, IMG submission 194515) | Populus trichocarpa ectomycorrhiza microbial communities from riparian zone in the Pacific Northwest, United States - 23_EM | ecosystem: Host-associated > Plants > Roots > Unclassified | place... | reverse complement strand
GACGCGTGAGATGGCAATTCCCATCCAGGTACCCAGATTCAACTCGGCCACGAGGGTGTAGCAGACTACCATTAATGAAATATATAAAATTATATACAGGCTATGCTAGAAATCGAGAGGGTGAAAGCGGACGAAGGTAGGCGTCTGCGTAGTGGGACCGGCAGGGTGCAGATGATGGTAAGAGTCCGCGAAGGGCGCCGGCAGGGTGCGGACGAGGGTAAGAGTCCGCGAAGGGCGCCGGCAGGGTGCGGACGAGGGTAAGAGTCCGCGAAGGGCGCCGGCAGGGTGCGGACGAGGGTAACAGTCCGCGAAGGGCGCCGGCAGGGTGCGGACGAGGGGAGGAGTCCGCGTAGAGTGTCGGTAGGGTGTTGCAAGCATTATGGGGCGTCCCTGGACGAATCTAGGCCGTCGGGCTCCCAGAATCTGGCAGGTCTACTCGAGAGACCCCCGGGCGAGAAGAGACTGAAGGTGGGTGTTCGGACGGAATCAGGCCGTGACAAGTGCGCCGGGTGGTGAGGACGGGAACAAGGGTGTTGGGAGGCACCAGGCGCAGGAGGTGCAATCCTAGGACGCCCGGACGTTCAGGACGTTCAGGACGCACAGGACGCAAAGGCGGACGTTTAGGACGTACGGAACGAATGGGGCGGACGCACGCCGTCCGGACGGGGGCCCTATCCGTCTGGAGTAAACGTTTTTTTTGCTGATGCATCTTGCATCCCTAGTGGGGTACCTAGAATGCCCATTGGGGGAACCGCTTGGATTCGCGCAGGAATAACTACGTGGATGGCAGGATTGTTTGGAGCTTGGGGATTCGCTGCGCCGGCAGGATTGTTCGGAGCTTGGAGATCCGCTGCGCCGGCAGGATTGTTCGGAGCTTGGAGATTCGCTGCGCCGGCAGGATTATTCGGAGCTTGGAGATCCGCTACGCCGGCAGGATTGTTCGGAGGTTGGACATTCGCCGGAGCATGTTGGACCCGCACTGGCGTACCAGGGATAAACATTGGGAGAGTCAGATGGTTTATTGCAGAAACCTTCGCCGGTGGGTGCCAATATTTCGGCCCCAAGCTCAGGACATTCCGAGCTCGGGGATTCGCCGGGCCTGGGGGTGGAGGATTGTTCTGAGCTTGGAGATTCGCCGGGCCTGCGGGTGGGGGGTTGTTCTGCGCTTGGAGATTCGCTGCGCCGGGAGGATTGTTCTGAGCTTGGGGGATCGCCGGGCCTGGGGGTGGGGAATTTTTCTGACCTTGGAGATTCGCCGGGCCTGTGGCTGGGGGGTTGTTCTGCGCTTGGGGATTCGCCGGAGAAGCATGTTGCATCCCCAGTGGCGTACCGAGAATGCCCATTGGGGGAGCCGCTTGGATTTGCGCAGGAATAATTACCGCCCCGGGACCATTGTTCTGAGCTTGGGGGATCGCCGGGCCTGGGGGTGGGGGATTGTTCTGCGCTTGGGGATTCGCCGGGGGAGCAGGTACATTTTGGGCTGGCCCAGGAGCATTGGCCTGCCGAGCATTTTGGACAACTGGGCCAGCGTTCGGTACAGCTGTTGCAATACTCCACTGGCACTGAGATGGTGCGTTGAGAGGTAGTAATATTGAGTTCAGAATGACTTGCGCAGGGGGGACGCCCGGGCCGGATGGAGGCACGTGGTTATTGGTCTCAATGGTCTTGGTGAACTTCTTCCCACAGTCCTTAACCAATTGAAGAACTGCCTCATCGATCTCCTGCATACTAGCCATGTTATTGGCTGCTGACGCAGTGGCAAGTTCATCGCACGCAGGTTTCAATCTCCTCATGCCTGCGACGATTTGCTGGAATTCGGCCTCTGGGAAGTGCCAATTATCTGAAATAGAGCCCCTTGCTAACATCTGATCTTTGACAGCATCCCGCCAACAAACGTAGACAGGGGGGGGCTTGTTTTTAGGGTGATGGGGGATACCCATGCTCAACTTATGATCATTAATCAAGCGACGATCGGGGCGTCGATGAGAATACTCCCCAACGAGAGTAAAAGGCGGAAGGTGATAGGTCTGACCCGCGGGCGGCGCCTGCTGCGCACCTCCGGCCGCCATGAGGGTGTACCCTACAATGTTGTTATTCTGCGCCATATCTGTGGATTCTTGGTGTATATAAATGGCAGTATTTAGGGATACTTGTGATGTGATAACGGTGGCTGTTGTGGAGGTTCTGAGTGTGAGATGAAACTTGGTATGAAGCCCATCTAGTATCGTGATAAATTCACTTTATATATCAAACTCCCAGATCCTCTAGGTGATTTGAAAGAATGATGAATTTGTTTCATGATTTGATAAGAAAACGCGAATCTGACGCTCTATGACAGGACTCTTCCATTGTCTGATTCAACTTGAATAAATGAAACATGATAAATGCATTCGGGCGGGAACATAATATTTGTCGTCTCATTTGTTGAAAGAAACCACAGCTGATACCACATGACGCCTACGCTAACTCTATCAACGACTAGATCATGATTATCGCATGCGCGCCCCTTGGCCCTACATGCGATCAATACGCGTTGGTGTCAACACTCGACATAGCTGCACCCTCGAATCTACACGGAGCCCGAGGGATCAACGGAGCAAAGTCCAACTTGAACCATGCCTAGCAAATGTCCATTCTGCCGCCGAAAATACACCCGGTCTGGTGCATATGAGAAGCACCTGCGAACTGCGCACGCAGGTCTGGACATTGTCCTCGCGTCAACCGTACAATATATCAATATGGAATCAAGCGTATCGCACAACCCAGACGCGAGCGAGCGCCAGGATTCCGACTGTGAATCCGATCCAGGCCCTGCTGGATCGGAGCCTGACGAATTTTGTCGAGACATTGCATACGAGTCTGATACTGAAGTATTCGATGACGCTACGTCACCCTCCGCCGGCAAACAGATTCATTATGAAGGCGCCGGGCAAGTAATCGGAGACGTCGACGGTTTTGAGCATGAATACAGCAACCTGTGCGACGACCCATGGGCACCATTCAATAGCGAACAAGGTTTCAAACTGGCATCCTGGTTCATTGAGGGAAAAGTATCCAAATCAAGAATCAATCAATACTTCTCGAGTGGCCTAGGAGATGCTGAATCAGTCGGGTATAGCTCCATGCACACGCTGGAGAACCATCTCCGGTTACTGGATCCGTACAGTCAATATCTGCAATGGTTCGAAGGACAGGTTGAGGATGGCCAAAGAACTTTGCCATTTTTTTACCGCAACGCACTAGGTTGTGTTAGATATCTCCTTCGCCAGATCGCATACCGAGACGACTTGGTCTACGCGCCACGGCATGAATATGACTCCACCGGGCAGAGAATATATGCAGAAATGCATACGGCGGATTGGTGGTGGGACGTCCAGGTATAGCAACCCATCCGCTTCTGCTGGGACGTTCGCTGACTGATTATAGGAGACGCTTCCACCTGGTGCTACTGTTATTCCAATAATTGGGATGTCGGATCAGACGAACCTCACCAACTTCTCGGGTGACAAGAAAGCGTGGCCTGTCTATATTACGATCGGAAATCTTCCATCGGCCAGGCGCAACAGCCCAGGTTCAATGGCTGTTCTGCTTCTCGCCTTATTGCCCATTCCTCCCAAACTCTCAAAGTCCTCCAAAGCCGACCAACGTCAGAGGAAAATCAACGCTGACACCCTACAAGATGTATTCGAACTCATCTTCGCGCCCCTACAGGACGTGGCGCATACCGGCATCGCCATTGACTGCGCCGACGGCAAGGTTCGACAGTGCTTTCCAATTCTCTCCGCGTGGATCGCCGACCATATGGAAAACGTGGCACTACACGGGTTAAAGACGAACGCCTGTCCTAAATGCGAGGTGCCTACCCACGAATTAGGAACAAATGCCAGAAGCCATCGAACCAGAGATTACGCAAGATACCAACGATACAAACCTGAAAATCAGAACTCAGGCTCGGAGTCCGACGACGACCACATCATGTGTGACAATCTTGGTATCGGCCAAAATATTTTTCACCGCCTCGACCGGGTTTCGGCGTCTGATCTGTACAAGCCAGACATGCTCCATACCATTTATCTCGGGCTATTCAAGCACATGATGGACTGGATCGAAGGCTTTCTGAAGAAACATGGGCGACTGCAGGCTTTCGACGACGTTTGGAAGGCATTACCGCCATACCCGGGATTCTTGGTCCCCAAAAAAGCCTACCGTGAAGTTACGCAGTGGCAAGGGAAAGAGATGAGGAATCTGGGGCGCTGTATTTTGGGAGTTCTCGCCGTGGCACTCCGCCAGCCTGGAGGTGCACAAGTAATCCCTTTCAAACGTGCTCTCGGATGCGTCAGGGCACTGGTCGACTTCAATATGATGGCGCAATACCGAAGCCACACGTCTGACACCATAGCCTACATGGAAGATTATCTGGACCAGTTTCATAAGCTAAAAGATATCTTCTTAGAATTTCGAGTAACAAAACGCACACAGGACAAGGTTGACAAGCAACGAAAGGAGATTCGACGTCAGAGAGCCCTGGTGATTGAGCGAGTGGCCCCATCCCTACGGCGCCGGATGCGCGACGACAATCGCCAAGAAGAAAACGACCTCTGTCTGGACTTGGTCCGTGGCGAATCGCATTTCAACTTTATCAAGATGCATCTACTAAGCCACTTTTGTGACCATATACGCCAGTTTGGCAACATTCCGATGTATTCCACGGAGATCGGAGAGCTCGCTCACAAGACGCAAATCAAAGACGGATGGCGCCAATCGAACAAAAATGATGCAGCGCGCCAGATCGTCCACAGCTACGGTCGTCAACATGCCATCAGAATGCGACTGTTGAACCTTGAATCTCTAAAATGTCGCGACGCCGATCTCTCAGGTGACGTCTTGCATCATTTAGACAGGACGGCCAGCACCGTGACCGCAGCAGCGCCGGTTGTCCGCAGGAGGGTCCTGAAGGGACGTCGGGAAGATGTGTCTAACGTCGTGGATTTTAGCCGGATCTCGGGAGTCTCACTCGAGATTATATATCGTGAATTGATCCGATATAGCAGACATAACCTGCCCGCAGCGCACCGTCTTCCTGAGGACCATGCGATGCTTCGATCACTCCCGGTTGAGCTACTCACACAACTTGAAATCCCGGTTCTTGCGTTCCAAGAAGCCGATGTTTACGAGATCCACCGTGCACGATCCACCGGCGATCTACACTTTAGAAACCAGGGCAGTCGCAATGATTGGGTTTGGGTACAAGCGGGTACGGAAGAAATGTATGGTGCGCTGAGGGGTCGTCTGCCGGCAAAGCTAGTTGCCCTCTTAAAAATCAGGGACTACAGATCCGACGATACTGTGCGTCGGGTCGCCGGTGTTCAGATGCTGACCCCAGTCAACTCAGGGCGCCTATCGGATCAACATGGCCTTGTTACAGTGCAGATGAGGGAGGACGCACGAGGGTTTACAATAGTAGATATAGGGACAATCCTCAGTCTGGCACATCTGATCCAGGAGGAGGACCGGCGCTGGCTTATAAATAGCCGGATTGATTTGAGAACATTTAATGAGGTTTATTAAAGAATCGGGATGAGAGAATCAGGACTCAGCTATGCGGGAGAATCATACATGATCTTGATACTGTATATAGAAGATATAGAAGCGACTTTAAACCCACATCATGAGTTCGCCAGACCAGTGAGGCGTGATATGTGATACGTGAGATGTGAGATGTGAAAAAAAAAGTGCTGCTGCCCCAGACGCCAGCAGACCGACTTCTGAGGAAGCAGCGAATTAATTCATGTTGAGAGTACTCGAGCGGGGATGAGGGGCGGGATACGTCAGGACGCAGAGAAGAAGCGACGCGGAGCAAGCACGATCAGGAGGAAGAGGAAGAGGCGACGAGAGGGAGAATCTGGGGTAGTCTGGACGTCGGGAGAACGCGACCTTGCATCAGGACGTAAGGAACGTTGCGACGCAAGTCAGGACGCACAGGACGCATGGGACGCAGAATATCCGGCGCTTGCGTCAGGACGCAACGCCGGCGGATCAGACGCAAGATCCGTTTTTGCTGATGGATACTTGGAAACCAAGTCTTCGCCGGAGCTACCCTTCAGTCAAATCGGAAATTCCACTCATCTGGTAGTTTACAGCCTGGCTCTAGGGTTTTTAAGATTGGACCCACCACTGGTCAGACTGAGGGCATTGTCAACCATGTTGGGGTAATGATATGGGAGGATGGCTCGTTGACTCAAGAGATTGCTGTTATCTCTAGAAATATGGGGGTATATGGTGCACACTTTGCTGACAAGGGTGACTCAGGTTCACTAGTGGTCACAATGGACACCCTAAAAGCAGTCGGCTTAGTGGTAGCCAAAAATAAATCCATACTTCCATAGTGGGTTGCAGTCACTCCATTATCAGCAGTACTTAAAGATGTGAAGGATACGATAGGAGAGGAGGTGGAGTTTTGTCAAGAGTTTTTCACTGAGTAAGTTTGTAAAGGTCGTTTTCAGTTGTAGTAGTTTAACTTTGTAAAATTGGCTAGTATTTTGTATAACTACTTCTGAAATTATATCTTCCAGCACTTGGTGCAACAATCCAGGCTTAAGATATCTCGCAACCTGATTGCTTTTTACCCGCCGCTGCATTGATCGTCCCCTATTCAGGCTCCCCACCATAAGTTTTCCGATTTTTTCGTCCCCACCCGAGCACTTGAGTCCATACCAAGCCCCCACCAAGTCCACCCCACCCGCCCAGGCAGTCTGTACCCCACCCACCGGGTCGGCAGACCCCTCCCCCCAGTGCTCCCATAATCGTCCCTGTGTTTGGTTGTAGGGCTCCCATGGGGGACTAGTTACCCGGTCGAAAATGCGGGAAAGGATAGGAGAACCTCCACCGAATAAGCGAAGGGTTTGAGGCACTGAATTTTTTGCTGAGGCGCTACGCGTGTGTTCCACAGGCTCACTTGTTGGGTGAAGGTAAATATTGATCTTCTGGTTGGTTCCGCAACATGCGCCCTGCCCTACATTTAAGAGCTGCCAGGATGCTGTTCAACCCGCAACACGTAACACTGCCCCTCCATCCGCCCCCCCCATAGCTCCTCCCTTCCCATAGCCATCTTCACACACCTTTGTTCTCAAAGCTTCGAACCTCCAGACTTCATCATCATGGATGATTACAGTACTCTTCGGGCTAAAACCTTGGGCTCTACACACGAGGAGGAAGCTGTTACAGTAAATACTAGAGCTCTTGTGAGTGGCTACTCCTATTGGAACTGCACTTCTGTCACCTCCTTTGCTAACCGGACGAATTAGATCGATAAAGTGCTTGCTCGATATTCTAGCGAAAATACAACGTAGCCATCGCCCTTCAGCTTTCCCCAGCCTTGTTTCGTAACTAACGGGGTCTTTCTTTTGCGTAGACTGCGAGAACTTCTGCAGAATGCCGCAGATGCGAACGCTAATTCTGTGGAGATTCGGTTCCAATCGGACGGATCTGCATCGGTGCCCCCAGGCCATCAACCCGATTTTAAAGAGCTCGTGAAATCTAAGATGCGCCGAATGCTGGTCAAGAACGATGGTCATTCCTTTCGAGATGAGGACTGGCAACGGCTGAAAAGGATTGCAGAAGGGAATCCCGATGAGACAAAAATTGGAGCTTTTGGTGTTGGGTTTTACAGTGTGTTCGCCGATTGCGAGGAACCTTTCGTGTCCTCCGGTGACCAAGCTATGGCATTTTACTGGAAGGGTAATTCTTTATTTACTCGGAGAGCAAAGCTTGATACCAAGGATCGATATACAACCTTTTTGCTGGAATACCGGGAGCCATCCGAACTGCCGGACTTGAAAGATTTATGCAAATTTTTTGCTACCTCGCTTACTTTCGTCAGGCTGAGTTCTATATCCCTCTATGTCGACGACCATTGCCTATTATCATTACAAAAGAAGACCTCTCCATCGCATGTTTTGCAGATACCCGAGTCGATAAATCCGAGTACGCGGGATAAATTGATGCAGATTGCTAGGGTGGATACGGAGAGTGTGCAGATTGATGCAAAGTACATGAACGTCACTCATTATAGCCCACCTGTAGCCGAGAGCCAAACCTTTGGATCGATATTTTCTCGCCTCACCTCTCGTCCGGTAGCACCCAAGGAATCGCCCCACTCGGATTTATCTGCTTATGCAGTAGTCTCGATATTTTTGCGGATAGCTACGGCGACTGTGAACACTTATGTTACCCCTCCGTTCGCCAAGGAACTCGAGCGTGCAACCAAGAAACCGCCACCTAAAACTACGAAACTAGCTATTCTGTCGATGTCAAAGGACGAGCTTGATGCTTCGGGGGATGCGGAAATATTCTCGAATGTATTGCCTGGAAAATCAGGGAGAATATTTATTGGTTTCCCAACTCATCAAACAACTAGCATCAGCGCTCATATATCCGCCCCTTCGGTGATCCCTACTGTTGAGAGGGAGAACATAGACCTTAATGCTAGGGTTATTAGGGATTGGAATATCGAGATGCTCAGGATCGCCGGTATCCTGGCTAGGATCATCTACACCGACGAGATGTCAGTACTGGCTAGACAGGCTGAAAGGCAAAAGGGGCAATTAGAGGACCTGTATGACCACGCTATTCATATCATGAAGCAGTTCACGTTCACCCCTTCAACACCGGCCTCGGCTGTGGGAGAGCATATCAGAGCGGAATTTTGGGGTTATTCTAAGGGAAGATCGAGTTCAATTGGGGTCATGTCTACGCGAGGGGTTTTGCCGAGTGGCCGAGTGCGGTTGTCGAGCGACGTGAACTTTTTGGTTGGATTACCGCTGCTGCCGGAAAAAATTGCGAAAGAGGCGCATGAGTTCATAAGAGGCTTGAAGGAGCTGGGTCTGCTAACGGAGATTACTGCTACCGATATTCAGAACGAGCTCCAAAATCGAGCCTTGAGTGGAGCACAGCAAGATTTGTTCTTGAAGTGGCTGGCAGAAAAACGGACTAAAGGGGATCTGGACGATAATATCGTTCAGAGTTTGCTTGGTGTAGCCGTTGCGACGACCTCCTCGCCAGAGGGTGCCGGTGGAGATGTCACAATTCCTATCTCTCTGGGAATGATAAAATATTATATCAATCCCACCAAGTTGTCCCCTGATGTTCCGATCCCTTCAGATTGTCTGCCGTTTCAGGTCACCAAAGGCTTGACCAGGCCTCAGCTATTGGCGCTCGGGTGGGAGGAGATCGCAATTCTGACCTGGTTGAGGTTTATTTGTTCCCCACCTCATCCCTTGCCGGCCTCGCAAAATATCGAGCTTTCACCAAAGTTCTCGGCGCAGGTTTTGGCAATCGTTTCCAAAAATTGGGACCCAATGACAAGCAAGCAGAAGGAGGACGTTATTGATCTCCTGAAAAATAGAAAGTGTATACCAACAAAGATGGGCTTGAGGACTCCTACGGAAGCATATTTCAATACAGTCAAGCTTTTCCAGGACCTACCATTGATTGCGGCTATGAATGGTGTACGAGATAAATTCCTTACAGCTCTCGGTGTTAGGAAGACAGTGGAACTTAAGCTGGTGTTTGAGAGGTTGATGAACGAGGACGCAGCTCAAGGCGGGACAAAGTGGAGCCATCTGGAACTTGTCAGGTATCTCACTAGTGTCTGGAACGATATCCCTAGGGACGACATCACGAAACTCAGGAACACGCCTATATGTAAGGCGGAAACTTCGAACCCTCAGTCGCAGCAAAATCGGTACAAAGTTTCAGAGTTATACGAACCAGACGACCAACTTAGGAAGCTTGGATTGCCGATATTATATTGGCCGAATTGGAGGGCTGGCAGCCCGGAGGGGAAGTTTTTAACGGGTCTTGGGCTCAAGAAGTATCCGAGTGCGCAGGATGTTTTAAGGATAGCTGCTGGTTCTGCGGACGATGCAAAGCTTAGAGAAGCTGCCTTGCAATACTATGTGAATAATTACTACAATAACGGATATACGACTTTCAATGCTGCGGGGCTGGAGATGGCGTTTTTACCACTTAGAGGTGGGAGTCAAGAGAAGGCGAAGCTGGCCGCACCTAGACACTGTTATTCCAACCCCCGGGCCTCTATCATGGGCTATGATATTTTACGGAGTGACCTTCAGGAGCATGGACAGAAGTTTGGGGTGTCTGTCGATCCTCCTATGACATTTTGCATCGACAAGCTTATCACCCAACCCCCGACCACGATCCGTGACGCTCAGGATAAATTCTCCTACCTTTCAACTCGGCTTGCGGAAATTCTACCTCATCTTGTCGAGCGATTGTCGAGTGCCCGCATTGTGCCTGTGCCGTTAAAACCTAGCGATATACGACCGGGTCCGACGGGGAAACTGAAGTGGATTCCGCCAAGGAACTGCTTTTTAGGGGGCCAGGGCAGTCCTTATTATGAGATTTTTGACTTTGTCGACTTAGGGCAAGACGCAAATGCTTTCTTGACCAAATGCGGAAGTAAGCATGAGCCCACAGTGGCAGAGGTTGCCTATATGATTGTTCGTGAGCCGGATCGTTTGCTCGATGTCTTCGGGGGCGAGAAGAAATACATGGGGGCCTTGAGAAGTATCGCAGAGAATTGGAGCCACTTGAAGAAAGACAAAATGCTCGTCAGGGAGATGCGGAAGAGTCGGTTTCTTGGAGCACTGAGGGAAGTTTCGGCCGGCAATGGGACTGACGGAAGTGCCACTGAAGAAAATGCCGATGGAGGTACTCTTAGGGAGTTTATTCTGGCTAGGGCGGACCAAGTTTTAGTGATCGATGAATATGTGACTTACGTGATGTTCAAGAGCGAGATTCTGACAGCCCCGCAAGAGGACATTCTAGAGAGCTTTTATACGGTATGGAGGCTTGGTTTTGTATCAGGTGGTATGAAGCTAATCTTGAGCTAAAATTCTAGTCTTTAGGCGCATCAGCCGTGTCAACAAGGGTATTTCCTGAATGGCGCATTGGAAATCCGATCCACCTGGAGAAAGAGGTAGAGATGTTGAACAAACTTGTCCTGGAGAGGTGCCGTCTGTTTCTCCATAACAACAACGAAGAAGTTGCACATGATGCTCGGTGGTTGGAAAACAACCTGCGGGTTTCCTATGTTGATACCATACGTGTGAAGAATACCCTGAAACACGAAGGATATAGAACAATCAGTCATCAGCAGAACAAGACGGCTGCGATGGCGAAAGATACTATGACGAAGCAGACTATTTTGTATGTCACCCAGAAGTTCTCATATTACGATGTCTCGGTTGGACTCGTAACTATTATACTTAGGCGGCCTAAACCGCATTCCTATTTGTTACTGGAGAGTTTGTTAAGCACTGGTATACCTTTCCACACAATTCTTGGATTATTCGATTTACTAATTGGATTTTAGAGCTGATGGTACTGAAGTCACGAGGTTTCAATGTTGATCGGATCCTGAGAGCAAAAGCGGCTGAGGCTCGTCTTGCGGAAAACGAGCGTCAGAGGAGGCTCGAGGAGGAACGACGGAGGTTTGAAGAAGAGGAGGAGAAGCTGGCGCGTGAAAAGGAGAAGCTACAGCAGAAACAAATTTTGCGGGAGCAAGAGAAGCGGGCTACCCAGGAGCCAGAGGAGAAACCTATTATGCCGGGTGCATTTACTGAATCATCTCCTCAAAGGAAGGCAAACCCCCTAGTCCCTCCCATCGTGGATAGGTCGAGGACGAATAACCTCTTTGGAAAGATTACCGGAGCTCTCGGGTTTGATAAGGACAGCCGGCAAACAGAGCAAATAAGGAATTTCCTCGACTACCAGTCTCCCGAGCAACAGCAACAGGCGCAGCTACCAAAAAAGCCGACTCCACACGCGCAGCCACAAGTGGAAAAGCCTACCGAACCTCATAGAATTAGAGAGAACCTGCGCAGAGCAGTGGAATCTAGTAGAAGCCATGACTCTAATAACTTGTTCTCTCCTCCGGACACATTTGTCGTTAAGGAACAGAAGAGTTATTGCGATTCTCGGTATGTTTCTCGCACTTGCTTAATATTTCGGTGCTAACTGGTAGAGAAAGCCCGAGTCACGATATTACCTTCGCCGGAAATTCCGCTTTGGGAATCAAATTGTACCTCGACAGGAAGGTGAAGATGCAAGATTTTTTCGGCAAAAACGCCGCTGCAGTCAATTCATTTTCCAAACTGCTAAAGGAAATCGCCGAGATATATTCCCTCAAGATTACCTCGATGCACATTTACTTCGACGAGCAAGGAACCGCGATTGCGTTTAATACCAACGGTTCGATATTCTGTAATCTGCGCTTCTTCCTGCAACTCCACGCCGAAGCAGTTGCCAAGGGTAATACGGAGAAAGCGTTGACATACTGGTTTGTTGTTGTTGCGCATGAACTGGCACATAATCTCGTCTCGGACCATTCTGCACAACATTCTTTTTATGCGTATGTCTACTACTTAACCTCCTCCTCCATTCATTTTATCACCAGCTAACAGGATTGTCTACAGCGAAACGTTTGTACAGGAGTTCTTTGCCGAGGCTATGGAGGTGATTCAAAGGGGGAGGGAAATGAAGGCTCAATCATCTAGTTCTGCTTAAACAGATATATAGATTTCGATAGTTTTTCTTAGACATTTAGCGGGGTTCGGAAATTATCTTTGTCATTGTTGCTAGCTGTAGAGTAACATTCGTGGGCATGATACCGGGGAGTTTTTCTTCTCTTTTTCTTTCCTTCCTTTTTGGCGGATGGGGGCTGTGCTGGATTGGTCGCTGGCGACCGCGATAATCAAATTTTCTCAACCCGGAGGCGCCGTGCGGGTTCTGGCCATATGATATCACTCGGGGGCCATCCTTCCCTTGTGTTGTCCAGAATGTGTTGTAATGGTATTCGAGGAATGGCAGTTGGTGTTGCAGATTGCCGGACCATGAAATGACAATGAGCTGCTGGGATATGAGGACTAGTATGGGAATGGATGTGAAGTCTCGATGGGTATCCATGGCTAAGGAGTTTGTAGATGTATTTTGTATTATTGCCATTGATGTTTAGATAGATAGATCCGGAAGTAATAATACGGAAAAGTACTCAAGGTTACAAACTTAAACTGTCTCGAACTCATGACAAAACTCAACCTCTACTGCTAGTGTGTTCTTGACGTCCTCAAGCACAGCCCATAGAGGTGTAACTGCAGTCCACCTTGGAACCTCGGATTCATTTTTTGCTACCACCAGCCCAACCGCTTCAAATTCGTCTTTCAAAGTCAGAACTAAAGACCCAGAGTCACCATTATCGGCAAAGCACCAATTGTATGTTCCCCCATATGCAGATAGAATTGCCAACTCTTGTGTTATAAAACCATTCTCCCAAATCATGACAGTTGCATGATTGACAATCCCGAAGCTTTGGTTGGTTGCCCACCCAATTTTGAAAACGGTTGCTCCAGGCTCTAGGTTACCCGACAAGAAAACCTTTTCATCTGTAAAAATATCGGTTGGGCCGAGTTGGTTTCCGAGTATTCTGTGTGGTTTGATTAGTTTTGTTTTCTTTCAAAGAAATACAGTTGCACCTGGCCGCAAGGAACGCCAAGAATTCGGGTATTTTGTTCGTTATAGCGAGGTTTTGGAAGAAAATTCTTGATAGTGAGGACAATTTGTAGTATAGGAGCAGGGGTGCAAGTTTTGGGATAGTTCGTTGGTAATATATAACGAGGTTTTCCGTATGAAGAGTTCCATTGTAGCGAGGTGTGACTGTAAGAAGTAGGGGTGTACTTACCGTGACTCACAACCTTCAAACACTGCCCAGTCTAAACGGGATAATGGTGCTGAACCTTGGAGAGCAAATCCTCCTTTGCCCTGGTCTTGTAGCAGTTGATTATGCTGGTTGAGGATTCTGGATTGGTCTTCTCGCTTCGCCACCAACGTTCCCAAATCAGGTCCCACAAGCTTTATCTTGGAGCCATCCCGGAGCTCAACCCCATCATTATCAGATAACGATGGATATCGTGCTCTCAGGTATTCCACCTCTTCTTCCATGATATTTGACTGGCAAACGGATGGACGAGACTCAGGGCAATATCTGGTATATTGTATTATGTAATCGAGCCGGGAGGTAATCTCTGAAGTGCTTGGAGATACGATGGTCGTGCCAATATCAGAGCTTGGAAGACAATGAGCACATGTTAAGCCCAACTTTCTCCTCCCATCCTTTGTTGCGAGCCATCCTCCAAAACTACCCATTTTGCGAAGGCAATCTCTTCCTCCTACTGAAATGCATGAAAGTCCTACTTTCTCTGGCGAGTGAATACCATCCGGGCGGGTTGGCCTGTCAAATGCTGAGACCATTGGTGCTGGCCTGCTGTATTCTGAGGCCATTGGTGCTGCCCTGTCAGCGACAACTAAGGCAGGCATATTGGTGATCGGGTTTGGTGGTATGAGGGTTGGTATGAGGGTAATATTTGGAAATCCAAGCAAAATGGTGGGAACGGTAGGCTGGCTAAGCCGAGGACTATGACGAAGAATTATCCCATAGCTTTTTGGTTGCTAATACTCAGCAAGGACATCATTGATAAATCCCATTGCCGCATTCAGAGCTTCGGCGGGTAGGTCTTGTGGAAGTAATGCCTCGTAGGCAGCAGCCCCAATAGACATGTATGGATCCATGGTTTCGTCCAGTTGCTGTGTTTTTTTTGGAACTGAAAGATGGATTAGAGTGTGCGACTAAACTTGAATATCAAGGAAGGATGCTGGATATCTCACTTACCACCTTTGTGTGACTGTTTTTTAACAATTTGAGTTACCCTCACGCCCTGCTGTCCCTGATCTGGATAATCCGGATGCCTTGCTGTCCCGTATGAATTGAGCTCAGTAGGTTGTGAATTTCTTTACACCAAAGCCTGACCTGTTGTCCCGGATCACTCGCTGTCCTGAACAAATGCTTCGGATTTTGGCCGTCCGGGACAGCGGTTGCGACAAGACTTCTCCCATCGCTCAGGCCTCCTGCATGTCAAAGGATCGTGAGGGTTGATACTCTACAGACGTTTGCTCGCCCGAGAAAGGTTTAAATGGACAAAACAACAAGAAAAAGGCTAGCGAGATTGAGAGAGCGTATTGTCGCAATGCGAACAACCCATCGCCTCATTCGATACCACCAACACTGCAGCAGCACAAAAGAAGTACTGTAACTACTGTACAGCAACGCATATACTCGAGTACTGTGCACTTTCAAATTAATTGGACCGCGGACCAGCTATCATACTATTTACAGTAACATCACGGAATTTTAATGTGGCCTAAGCCCCACAACAGAACCGAGAACCCACAGGAGAATAGTGGCGATCTGTTTAAAATTTATCCAAGGAGGCAACAGAGAATGGTATCACGGCACAGACAACATTACGAGCCAAGCTAGCCTAAGTAGCTCACAGTAGGGAGATTGACTAAGCCACCTATGGTTCAGCCGCTTGATCAAATTGAAGGGGGAAAAAAACTGTGGTCAAACAACTAAAGTGATAAACTGACTTAGTCTAATCGGTGTGTGAATCTGAAGGAGAAGGCAGCGACTGTTTCACGAGTGATCCGCGATGGCGCGGCTACTTACACTCTATACTCGCCTAGGCAGAACGGAGTGGTCCACCTCTATCACAGGCGCTACGTCAAACCTCCTGTCCCGATAGATTTGTGGTCGGTTGCAAAGGGTAGTGTACTTCTATTCTCATCGTGTATTCGGAATACGGTTGCTATAAAAGTACCGGAAGGTGTGTTAGAATTATTTGAAATATCGAAGATTTGATGTCTTTAATACAAAGAGGATAATGTAGCCGATGGTAAGTGAAAATAATGATCATTATGAAAATAGTGACGGCAACTGTGACGATAGGATGAGGGAAGGTGTTCATTCACCGTTGAGGGTAGCCTTGATTCCGCTTTTCAAGCACGGTGCAATAAATTCTCATACATGGGCTTCACCAGCTGTGGCGCCGTTCACTGCAATCTTTCAAGGAGCATGAACACTATACTTCAAGTTTCTATGGGTTCGTGATGGCTCTTCCAAAATGGGAAACAAATTTTGGTGCGGAGATAACCTGTATGTAAACTAAGAGGTAATAAAAGAGAACAAGCTTAGCCTAGTATAAGAATAAATGATGTAAGGAGTAGAAATTACTACTAGCCATGTTTGGTCATAGTATTAAGACATAAATCTTTAATATTACCTGATTCCGAATACGCGATGAAAATGGAAGTAAGTGCAATTATCCTTTTCACCTGACTCGAGTACATTTCCCAACCCTCATGTCTGAAGCTATCCAATTTTTGCTACCTACCGGAACCAATATGTGGGGGCAATAGTTACTACATTCAGTCCGCCTTCTAGAAAGGAAAGTACAAAAGAGAAACAAATATCGAGTGATATTTCATCAGACCTCATAAGTTACATCCTACCGATCGGTGACACCGCACAACTCCAGCTGCCATTAAGCTAAAGATACGTCTATAACGGCTATAGCATTCCATCATCTATTTTCTCTTGGTAGCCTTCCTTCCTTTATCTGCTCCGCTCGTTTTTGCCTCCGCCCCGATAGAAGTGGCGCTCTCAGGTTCCTTCTTTGCTTCAATCTCCTTCTTATCATCCTCGCCGTCGTCAGCTCCTCCCTGTCCGAACTCGTTGATACGTCTGTAATCCACCCGGTAGATCCAGGCTTGGTACAGAGCAATGAAATAAATGACATCATCTCTAAGTGTCGCGAGTCTGTGGAGCGTGGGCATCTTGATTGTAAATGCAAAGAGATCGTCGATGAAACTGGGGTAATCGTTAGTAATGAAGGGATATAGTCAGTGGAGCAAGGCAACATACGTGTTGAGTAGCTTGTAGATCATGGTTTTACGGGGCATATGCGCGACAGACTTAAGTCGGTAGTTGATATACAAGCTCGGCACCATCATCAGGAACCCGTAGGCATAGACACTGCCGACCAAAGTAGTAATAATGAAGCTGTACCAGCTCTTATGTGTGTCGTAAAGAACGGAGTAAACGGCGTAGGCCAGTAACAGTGGAACAGCAACCCAGTAAAGATACTTAAAGGCCTCCTCGTCGTACTCCTTAGTTTCCTTCTCGAGATTTGAAAGCTTGTGTTTATCCTCAAAAATTACCCTATAGGGAATGAAGCTATTGACAGGTTGGACCCTAACGTTGACCATGCGTGTGATTTTCCACGCCTCGAGGAGTATTCCGAATCCTTGGCCAGCTAAAATCATCCAGGAAGTTCCGTCCGAGTTATCGAGGAGGTAAAGGAAGATGACAGCCTGCATAAAAACATTTGCGAGAATAGTTCTCACACTAACACCTACGTTGTCCTTCTTGTTACGCCAGTGAGATATATCGTTTTTGAAAGCCAGCATCTCAAAGATGGTATGCAAGATGGATACAATAAATGTAGTTCCGAGAAGGAAGATATTAGTCTCCACAAGGACACGCTTAAATTCTTCCAACTCTGCCCCAGTGTTTGCCGATCCTCCAATTCCGGGGTTTGAAGCCGTTTGTTTGAAGGACGCATCAAGAGAAGAGTACATCTGGAATTTCCACCAGCTAGTTGGAGCAACATTGATATGCATAGAGACAGATCTGTTGTTCTAGGGGTTAGTCCTATTTGACAGGAGATGAAATAGTGAAACGTACTTAACGGTGCTATTCAGCTCAATCATGTGGTCCTTCAACTGCCAAAACTCGTTCACAAAGACAATTGGATAATACCATCCATTTTTTCCGGTCGAGTCCCGAGCGCCAGTTGCCTCGAGTACTACATGTCGACGAAGCGGTGGCGGAAGTGCGTTAAAGCCAATAACATCAGCATTATTAACTATATCTAGCGTTAGGTTAGGATGAAAGTATGAAACCACCAATCCAGAGCTGTCCGGTAGAGCGATTTCCTCTTCCTCGCTCTCGTGATGGTCGCCGCCGATCAGTTTTTTAGTCTTAACAATCTTCTTCTTTGGCAGATATTTAGTCAAGAGCGAGATGATTCTAAAAGCTTTGGAGGCGTCATAATCGGGGTCAGTGGGGTCCATAGCGGATCCGGAACGGCTGACATAAATGTGCGCGAACAAGGTGCCATTGTTTTGTACGTGCCGGGAGAGCGGGACATCAAATGTCACGCTACGGTGCTCAGACCAATCGTCGGCCTGGAAGTTCCTCTCGTTGAAAACAAGGCTAGAGGCCATCTGCTCAGAAGAGAGGGGCGGCAGGGCGAGCAGCTCGGATACATAGATAGAAATATCCACCGGCTCCTCCATAGGCCAAAGAGGAAAAACCTTCTCGGGGATAGACATGTATGTCGACGCATCATCCGGAAATGTCCGTTCCTCGAAGGAGGATGGAGCGGTTTCCGCAGGCGTACCAGCTTTGGGGATTATGAACTCTATTCAAATCAGCGAGAGTTGTAGGATCTTGGAAGGAATAAATTACTCATGGCGGCTTGAATGGCCACAAACATGAGGACACCATTGATGACAGATTTGATGACCGACTGCAAAGAACACGAAGTGAGGGTTAGCAAGAAAAGCTTCATTTATCGCCAGATGTTACCAGGGAGGTAGATGAAGTTAACTTGCCTGACTGCCCTCTTCGCCGTCCCCGGCGATCTGAGGATTTGGTGCGGGCATGTTGAGGTTTGATGGAAGTTGTTCAGAGGATTGCGGCTCAAAGTTGTCTCCCGACCATTAGCATTTTGTATGGGCAAGCCACGGAAAGGGAGGGATTTGTCCCCATCCAGCCACGTCCCGACCAGAAACTCCCCGGCCGGGTAACCATAACATGTTCCTGGCATTCATATCGTATCAAGTGGCATGCCAAGCCAATGCCAAAGCTGCACCCAGGCACAGTGCAACTGGGGGGGACTCTATGATACTTGCGCATTGCAAAAAAGTTTCCGGAAATGTGGAGATATGGGTTGGCACATTTTATTAGATGGCGATATCTAAGTTAGCACCGAGCCAAAGCCCACATTTCCGGAAACCTTTGAAATGCGCAAGTACTGTACCAGTACCGGCGCTCGAGTATGGATCCGAGTCTGTTACGGTAGACTCTTATGTCATATTATACTGCGCGTGCTGCCCTGGTCGCGGTGACGGGTCACTCATTACCCATTCAGAGGGATGGCGAAACTTGATACCGTCTCTGGTTGCAATTGGCCAACGATGGATGCTCACAGCTTGGTTTGTCACAGCCACAGGAAAACGGCGGAGTGACCTGTCGTGGCGACAGAAGCGGCAAGCACCGTGTCACTTTGCTCTCAGATCGCCATGGCACCGCAGCTCCCACGCGATGAAAGCAGCAATTCAGCCAGCCCTTGAAGATGACTATTTCTTACCGGAAATAAGGATATACGAAGGGAATTCGAGAAGTGATATCAAGTTCCAACTTTTTTTGGTTGAGAGAGCAGAAATAAAAGTGATATGCACCTAACAGCGTCCACGGATCGAGGTGCTCCATGCTTCGGCGATGGCAGGCACTCTGCATCTGAGTACCGGTAGGGCGCCTGTTAAGGAAGCGGCGGCTCTCGTTTCGATGAGGTGTCGGACCTCAACGGAACATGACAGATGCGGGCAAGTCCAAGTATATAGGAACCGGAAGTTCCAACCCAGGAGGCTGAAGTTCGGGGCCCGGACTGAGAAAAAGTAGAGGGCGTGAATTCACTCAGTGCGAGATTTTGTTTTTTACCCAGCGCAGCCCCGAATGGTTAGCATGGGGGTGGTGATCGGACATGATGGTTGACACGGATGGTCAGAAAAGATGTGAGAGAGCGTGAAAATATGAGAAGGGAGCACGAATCTACCGGCACTACGGCGCTGAACAGTTTTCTTCTTCTACAGTAATCAGGCTTCATGGCCACAGAAGTGGTATCGCACTCGTACCGACACAGTACGAGTGCCGTACTGTATTGCACAACAAAAGGTTCTCGCAGCAGCGCATCGGTAGTTGCCGGCATATATCACAATCGAATCTGCAGCGCCGGTATGTGAGGGTAGGGTACAAATTTCGGCAGCCGTGAAGCAGAAGCCTTACGTCTTGGCATCTCTCGACCGACAAAGTGCATTCAGTGAGACATTCCCCCCCAATCAGGGGGGAACCACGCTCGGAGAACCAGCAGAGAGAGGAATGCAGCACTAGCAACGGTACTGCGCTGTTCTCGAGTACTGTAGTGGAAGGGCGGTGAAGACAAGACAAAGAAAAATGCTGCCGGGTTACAGTACCGGCACGGGAATAGGGTTAGTGTACCGGTGCTGTAGGGTAAATCTCAGATTCAATTGTCGGGCGGAGGCCTCGAGTGATGTACGAGGAGGATCACGGTAGGGATGCCTTGCGCTTACCCTATGCGTTGCAGAAAAGAAAAGAAGAGAAAAAAAAGCATTTGAAAGCCAACCAGTGGCCAATCATCAAAGTCAACCGGCCAGACCGATTTCACCACAATGACGATGGTTAGTGTGCGACATTTGATCGAATCGCCACGAGTTGATTCAGAATAACAACCCACCGGGCACGGATACTGTACCCAGCTCGTTTCCCGACTTGCTCCTCCTTCACACAAATTTTGCGGTGGAAACATTTGTGGGTTGCAAGATATAACTTCTTTCTTCTTCTTCGTTTTTTTCTTCTTTTCTTTTCTTTCCGCAGCCCACTGCAACAGAGGCACAACAACCTCTCATGTTCGACCAGTGGAAGAGGAGGATTGGCCTGCATGATGCGAGCGATCGTTCCTTCTGCCTATCGTACATATGGAACGACAGTTGAACCTAGTTGGGAGCTGTGAACCTGGCTGTTTGGCCACCACTTGCAGTCGTCTGTGCTTCCTCCTAAAGTGTCACGTAAACCAGGCAAATCATGCGATGGAACGAACGAACAAAGAGAAAATTCCCTGGAGTTACACTTTTACCCTATCAATCAATTAAGAGACCTCGCCCCGGGATATCACATCCTCTTCTTATTACTCGCGGGAGTGTGAAAATGAATAATGGTAGGGAAATAGATGAACAAAAGAGAGATCACACATGATCAAAATCTCTTTAATCCCTCTACCTCGCCCCGGCTATCTCGTGAGAAAATTATGCTATCCGTCTCCGTGCTCTATAGTACTTGCATCATGATGAGCAATACATAACTTGTCACAAGAGGCCACAGGCTACAGTAAGGTTTGTACATCGTATCATTTTGTCCTGTCTTGTCCCGATACCCCGTCACCGTCTGGCGTGTGATCGATCCCTTCACCACCCATTCACCCATCCATCCATTGAGTCCATTCCATTTCCTCCTCCATCCATCCATCCATCCTCCCTTCCATTCACACATCACATCCATTTCCTGTTTTCAATAGGAAAATAATAATAAAAAAAGAAATTCTCGCATGCAACCCCCCCCCCCTTTTAACCCTAACCCTCGTCCCTTCATTTCCCTCCTCACTCTCTTTGCCCTTCCTCCAACATCTTTTATTCTTGTTGCCCCCCACCATCTTTCCCCAAGCTATTTGCCCGAATTCTCTGTCCCTCTTTCCCCCTTAACCTATCTTCTTCTCCTCCGATTGTTTCAATCACGCCTACAGCTACCCCTAGCCAGTTTGAGCGGGAAAAAGCCAATCCAACTTTTTTTGTTTTTATCCCACCACCTGAACGGATGCTTTCTGTGAGCTTGACAATCCCGTTGCCCTCGTAAATATGGTGAATAGGAACCTGCCGGCGTACAAACCGATCGAGATTACTTTTCTCAGTGAGCAGAAGGTGTGTTTGATTCCTTGTCACTTCCAGAATTCCGCCCCCCGTTCTCCGTCCGGGAGAGAAGTAAATTGGCTGACGGGATTGTCCATCGTAGGCGTATGTCAAATGAAATTCCATCCCGGACCGATGACCCACTGACAGCTTTGATCTTTTAGTGACCTGGGAGAGGTTTCCTTCTGGCGCAACAACCTTGTGAGCTTCCCGCTGCCCAGCTCGGGTATCTCTAGCTTTGGAGGCTGATTGCCCATTTCAGGTTGCCGCTTCAAAACGTCATAATCATTTATACATTGCCCTTAGGTCGTCGATTCGTGTCTACAGCCCAGCTTATCCAAATCAGATCATCTCGCCCAATCTCCCCTACATCACCCTCACTTCTACTCCCGCCCCGACCGGACCCGGGTACATTGACCCTGCAGAACCTCATGCGATCAACTCGCTCACAGTTGGGGATCTTGGCTTTGAGGAGGTTCTTGTGAGTGCACACGACGATGGTGACGTCTGTGTGTGGTACACAAGAGATCTAAGCAGATTGGCATTTCGATTATCAGTGGGGGAGAGTGCTTGGGGCGTTGCATTGCACAAAGAACGGAGATTGGTAGCTGTCAGCGCAAACAGTCATTTAATCCAGGTCTTTGAATTGGCAATAACGGACGATGGGGGCTGCCCGTGTCCGGAAGAGGGTACGGATGCTGGGCTCACTCATAGGCATCGAAGGAGGAGAAGGAGAAAGCGCGGCTCATTTGGATGTGATGGGGAAGGCGGCTTTGAGGGGGAGTGCAATCCGAATGGGAAGCCTCTCTCTGGCAATGATGACGCTAGTAAGAAACATCGAAAGAAGTCGTCCATGAGAAATAAAACCATCACAACACTGAAGGGGCATGATTGCAATATACCTAACATATCCTTTCTTGACGACCCTACGGGGAGATGGCTTGTGGGTACCTCAATCGACGGGATGGTAATACTTTGGGATGTCATGACTGAGCGCCCGGTGGAGAAATGTAGACTCGGAATGGACAAGTAAGCATTACCAACCATGAATAGTGTAAGGGAATCAAAGGCTAAGTATGATATAGTCGTGGTTGGTCCGCCCTCTTCTTAAAGCCCCAAGCCTTTAAACCGGTTTCCAATATATACGAAGCCCTGGGGAAGCCCGCCCCCGAGGAATCCCAAATATCCCCGGAGGGTCCTTCGAAAATATCCCTGAACGCCATAGGCATTAAAACAATATCTACAGACTATTACGACCCGGTGCCCGGCCCACAGGCACAATTGAGCAGGATGGCTAGAGCATGGGACATCTCCCCCAACCCTAGAGTCCACATATCGCGCTTCTCACCAGCAACCGACCTTCCATACCAGCTCGCCATAGCCGACGCTGATTACGACGAGGATCGATACTCGGAAGAAGAGGATGATGAAGACGGTGACTGGAGCGAAGGAAGTGAAGAGGAAGAAGTTGAAGTCTTCTTTGGTCCTGGTGGTGCTGCCGTTGAACTTACTACTGGCAGCTCTGAGAGCGGGAGCAGTCATCACACCTTCAGTACCGATACCAGTTCCGACGATGGCAGCGGGCATCATTCCTATCAAGGCTCGGATACAATCCTTAACCCCCGCTCCTCTTTAAACATTTACGGCCCCGTCCAGTTCATAGAACTCGCCCAAGACCCCGACTCCCCATCCTCTACTTCTTCATCCTCATTCTCGCACCCCATCCAATCCCCGATAACCACAACCACGAACCCAACAAAGCGCACCCGCCCCTCTTCCAGATACCTCCCCAAATCCCACAACTCCACCTCCTCCAACTCTGGCTACGCCTCCTCAACCTCCTCCAACTCCACCTCTACGGACACAGAAGAAGAAGAAGAAGAAGCCCCCATTCAACCCCCCACATCCCTAATATTCTCGACAACAGAGCGCAACGCCCACCTCCTCACGGTCACTTCCTCCCTCTCCCCCATCGTGCTCTGTCGTTCGCCCCTGCGCGCTTCTCCGCCACGCGCATCCGACCGACACCGGTACGCCGCTAACATCGACCGCCTCAACCTCTGCCACGCCATACCAGAACTATCTCTCGTCATCGCCGCCTCCCAAAAAGGCCGCATCGCAGTGTTCAGGCTGACGCGCATGGGGGATGAGTACTTTATGCGCCTGGACGACATACTGCCCCGGGAGTCAGAATGTTCGGGTGCTATTGTTCCCGGCGGGAGCACGGCGCTATTGGGCGTCGCCGTGGGGCCGATCCAAGGCCGGGAGGTGGGTAGCTCGGTTCGCCGAAGGCGCGGCGGGTGGAGGGGCAACGAACGGCGGCGGAGGTACAGGCTCATGTGCGTGTTTGTCGACGGGCGAGTGCTCAGCTATGAGATTGGGCGGGAGGGTGCCCCCGAACGCGCCGTGGAAGGGGGCGGAGGTGGGATGGGAATGGGTATGGGAGTCGGAGGGTTGGGGGGGTTTGTCATGGTTTAGCCTCTTTCTTGCTCTGTTCTGTTTTCCGCCTTTCTCATTCTTGGCATTTCTTCCTCCCCCTTCTCCTTCGCTTGCTGAATCCTTAATCCCGTTCATGTTTCCCACTTTTACACGCTTTAAACTCTGAACAAACATTACTTCTTGTCAGTATCGTAGGGTGGCGGATGATTGTTCTATTTCCTTCTAACTCACATTATCCCCTTCTTTCTCACATGTTTCCTCTTCTTCATTCTTTCTCATCATCATCACGGCTACATTACGCGCGGGGTGGGGGAATTGCATGGAACGGTCTGGTCTGGTCTGGTCTTCTCGGTCTTGTCATGTCATTTTGAGAGAGTAGAAAGCAAAAAAAAAAAACATTGGTCTCCAATTTCCTATCCACTCACCCGTTTATCAAGGCACATTATCCATATCTTTTCCATTTCTACAGTGCGACGGCAAAGGCACGTCAATGGCACCCTACGCAGGATAGCGCGCAACGAACCCTCCCCCCAGAAACTGATTCTGAGTGCTGTTGTGACATCGCATGCGCAGGGTAATCCACACACGACCAAAGCACAGCACAATACCAGTGGGGAAGTTAAGCTGCGGCACGTGCCTTCCCTCCCTCCCTCCACAGCCCAGCCCAGCCCAGTTCCTCTCAGTACACTACCGTACAATACCCCGTTCGTAGCACTTTCTCGCCAAACCCCCACTCCCACGGACAATCCATTATACTGTTCAAAGTCCTCCTTCCCCCCACCTCACTTTTACCACCGCCCCATCCTCAGCGTTTACCCACCGAGTGATACCCCGTGATCGAACATCCACTGTGAACAGTATCATAAGTATAATACGGTATATAGGCGGGCAAGTAATTAGAGACGGCTGGGCGATCGATATCTTTCATGTATTTCTACTCGCTCGTCTTTGCCAAGAATACCTCCGTGAGCCGAATATTTGGTGAGAACCCCAGCAAAATATCGGCTGGCGGAGGTATTCTTGGCAAAGATGGGTGAGTAGATCTTGGAGTATGAAGCTAAGTCGGCTTCCGTTTTCATCACTCGTGAGTCATCACTCGCCACCAGGGATATATACTCGAGGTTGCGTTGCTCTTACGTTTACGCTACCACATCACTGCACCTCAATACTATCATGCATCGGCACTTTACCGCGCGTCGCCCGGAAGGAAAGACAAGCTTTCCGGCCCGGTTTAAAACAGCGCTGCTCTACCGGTGCGGCGTATTCTAAAGAACGATACACCAACCAGCAGGCTGCAAGGAACATCACGAAACCTCACTCGATCAGGTTTTCTATCTATACATGCGTTATACCGTCCAATTCCCTTCCTTTCACCCATCCAACCTGCCTTGCCTACTAGCCTATCGATAGATAAAAAATGGGAAATGGGATGAGGAAAGAGAAAAAGAACGAGAAGCTGGGGGGGGGGGGGGAGAAAATAATAGGTGAAAAATAAAAATAAGTAAGATAGATGGAGGAAATGGGAACCGGGTACTAAGGTTTGCATTTACGAAGGGAGACAGGGAGGGATATAATGTGCGTAAAAAAATGAAAGAAAAAAGAGGAAGAAATATCCACAGGGAATAAGCAAAATGAGGAGATAGTCGCTCCACTCCGAAACAGACGCCGCAATGGTGGGAGGAAAAATACTGGGTGGCATGACCGGGTGAATCAGGAGATCGGTTTTTGAGAGTTGTTAAAGAATCCGCCGAGGATCCAACTGTCTAATATCCGCCGACACCGCTTGGCCTTCGAACACTATCTCTGACAACAATTTCCCCGTAGCCGGGGCATTATTGATGCCCCAGCACGAATGCCCCGTTGCCATCAACAAGCCCTCCGTCCCGGTCTCGCCGATAAGAGGGCCGCCGGAACCGCCCACGCTCAGAATGGGAAGGTAGCAGGCTTGCTTGCGGGTTACACGCCCCAGACGAATGTAGTCTGATATACTCGATACCTGGGCTATTAAGTCATCACAACGGGCCTCATCAATTTGTACATCTGCTGTCGTCTCGGGCACGGCTACGTCCATATCACCCTCGCCGCAAACATAGATTTCGTTGTTTGGCCGGGCATAGATCTCTGGGGAGACGATATTGGGCGGCTGGCTGTTGTGGCGGGACGATGGAGATGGGGGCGTCGGTGGGATGGTTATTTCGGTGAAAAGGGCGTAAGCTGATACTGGAGACGAGGGTGTTATGGTCACGCTATGTGCCCTCAGCCCGGATATTGGGGCTGAGGGGTAGAGTTTTGACGTCCACGGGCCTGCGGCCAAGATTGCAGTTGTCGCAGGAATGGTGCAAGAAGTGCCGCTTTGTGTATCGGTGTATGTTATCCCCGAGACTTTTCGACGGCTACTCCGAGAGGGCGGAACAGAATTTACTGACACGGATGATAGCGTTGGGGATGGTGGGCCTTTCGGGGTCATGCTATCGGAGAGAGGTGGGGTCGCGGGTGGTGGGGTTGGACCGGATTCCGTATATTCGATATCCGTGACTGAACCAACGATGACATTAACCCCTCGCTCCTGGGCAAGTCTTACCATCGACATTGTGAATTGATACGGGTGAACTTGAGCAGTCTCCTTGCTACCTCCCATTTTCTCATAACTCTTCACCAAATCAGGCATTACCCAATCCAAATCCTTCGGCAATTCTAAGTCCTTCGATTTACCTCGGCTCGTCTTCCTGTTTTCGCCCCCTCTTTTCCCTAGCGACACTCCCGTCTGAGCTCCCAATCGCTCCAACTCGCTGCGCTCCCGTCCCGTAGCCTCGAGGCTTCCGCACGACACTCGTCTGTATCCCCACGTTTCCTCGCCCCCATGCTCAATCGCTAAGTCCTGGTGTAGCTTGAAGCTTAAGGGTACGATGTTGTTTGGATAGGCCCAGACAGCCAACAACCCACCAGCCTTCCCTGACGCACCTCCGGCAATTCTAGTCGCTTCTATAACCGTAACACTGTGCTTCTTTGGGTCGTAATTCTTATGCCGAGTCAAGTAGTATGCTGTTGTGCAACCAATGATTCCACCGCCTGTCGGGGACAATACTCAGCGACCCAACCTCGGAATGGACGACGGAAGGCCGGCACCCTTGATTAAGGGAAACATGAAAAGTCGGACCCACCTATTATAACGATATTTTTAATGTCCCCACCCTCCATGACTGTCATACTGCAGCGGCAACTCCAGGAAAAATAATTGGCTTTATTGCAAACAATAGTACGGTTTGGAAACTTGTTGCGCAAAGGGTAGCAACAAAAGACTCGGGTTTTTCTTCAGGTGTGTGCACGGATAAGCAACGGGCCGAATGGGAGGAGGGGTCGATTGTCTGGAAGGCAGGGTCCCGGTTGGTTATTTGAACCTCGGATTGCGGGGGGAGAAGAATGGGGAAAAGAAAAAGGAGGGACAGGGGGATGGGAAACCGGTTGTTGAAGTAGTAGCGAGGTTTGCTTTTTTTTAATAAGGAATGCGGCGAGATGTGTACGGGAAAAGGGTCGAAAGAGAAAGTTGAGAAGCTCTTTCGAGAGAAGGGAAGAATCACCCAACGTCACCCGATTATGCCGCTTTTTGTTGCCTTAGCGCCGACAGGCTGACTGAGTTGCAACTCCCTCTTTTTATTCTCTCACTCGCTCAGACCAGGCCTTCCCTCGCCCAGGCGATGTGAGCTGACGATCCCACTGTTGGCTGATTTCCTTTCCTGACCCTCGTACGTTCAGGGGGGACGGGATTGTGAAAGGAAAGAAAATATTGCCCCCCTGCTCGGTATGTTTTTTTCTTAGAGAACTAGAAACGAGAGAAGTGCTGGGCACTACGACAAAGAAGTGGGGGACGGGGGGGTTGTGGAAAAAAGGGGAGGGAGGAAAGTCAAGTTTGCTGGTTAGGCAGAAAGAGCGGATTTGATTTTAGTCAGTTCCCTGTGGAATATTAAGGGAATAATTTTCTATCGACCGAGCTATGAGTGCTTAGTGCCGACCACGAAGAAGTGGTGCGACATGCACTGTTCAGGTCTGTCCTTGCTCCAGCCTGTCAAGGTTTTGGTCAGTCCGACCGTCTGGGCCAGGGTCGGTTAGCAAGGGCGGTGATGGGACCCTGGTTGGATCAAAGCTTATGTCGGGCACGAGAGGGGAGAGAGATGAAGGCAAGAATGGGAGATTGTGCTTTTTTCCCTGATGCAGAATGATAAACTCACTTATTTTTGGGCTTTGCTTCTTGCTTCCGTTTCCTTCTGTTCAGGTTGGTTTGTTTGCCCTTTTCTTCCTCTCGGGCTAGTTTATGAATTGACCGGTCGGCCAATGACCAGATCCAGGATCGTGAATACAACACGGTATTTCCAACGGAAGGGTGGCGTAATTCAGATAACCGATAGAGAGAGATCAGGAAATGGGGAACTGGGTCTTTCTTTTTTTAAACCTCCGGATCGGAAATTTCTCCAGCCAAAAGAGGTACTCGAGTAGAGAAACGAGAGAGAAAGGAAGGGGAAAATCAAAAAAGTATAATCAGGGGAAAAGAGAACGCTACACAAAATATTAGAAGAGGGAAAATCTATAATAGAAATTGGGAATATTAAGAGAAGGAAGAAATGATATGATAAGGGGGACGAGAATGGCAGACCTGGAGCGAAGAGCTAGAGAAGGGGGTGGGGGCTGTCCGTGATGATGAAGGAGAGTGAGAGATAAATGGGTTCGGATGATGTGATGCAATCCTGGGGGCGCGAGGAGAATACCGGCAACTGGTGGTTTAGACTATTAGTATTGCCCTTCTTTTGACGGTAATGGTTCTGAGCCCGCTCTTGCTTGATATAGCAAGCCGAAGGACAAATATCGCATCGCCGATGAGGATGACGGCCAACAAAAGTATCATAGCCAGTATGATAGCTAAAGAGCCATAGGGGGAATCCCCGACGGCGACGACAACAATGACAAGGAAAGCAAGAGGCCCGACGGGCCAGTCAACCCCTTAAGGGCGGAATGGGGAGAATATCATAAGGGTAGGGCAGGGGAGGCCAACGAATGAGGAGCCTCATGAGGAACCTCCGTCGTCAAACCCAGCCGAATGGGAGCAACAGCACCAGAGATCACCCAATAAAACCCCAACGAAAAAGAACAAAAATAAGAATAAAAAGCCTACTAACTATTATGATAGACGATACCACCCCCCGTTTCCTTTCTTTGACCTCACTCACCCCTTCAAGCTTGGAAACCTCCCTTCTGCCAACTCGATCTGGTCTGATCTTTCTTTCCTTTTTTTCCTGAATTCCCCCCTCGGCAAGCGCAGGCACCGTACGGTACGCTGTACAGTACTGTGCGCCGTAACTTTGGCAAGGCACAGTACGCCCAACGGACCCCAAGAATTTTCTTCTAGACAAACACAGTAGCGTAATCGTACAGTCTTTTGTCCTGCCAGCAAAGAAAGGAAAGAGGGATAGATGCACAGGTCCGAAATGTAAGACCCGATCAAGTGGAATCAGTACCGCAATCTTTGTCACCAACTCGCCCTGGATTTTTTCCCCAAAAACTGCAAGAGGGAATGTGCGTGTATGTGTATATGTATGTACTGTACGTACGTACGTATGTATGTATGTGTGCGTGCGTGGGGAGGCCCAGAGAGGGGGGGGGTATGCTATGTGAGAGAGAGGTATAGAAAATAATAATGCGAGGTGGACAGGATAGGATAGGTGAATTGATGATGGTGGTGGATGGGATTGGTGCTACTGAAGGACGCCGCCTCCCGGGATGAGTATGGCGGGGTTATGAAGTAGCGGTTCTTAAAAGTAAGGATGATACCATACCGTATCATAGTACCATGATAGCATAGATAGATAAGTAAAGAAAGAAAGATGTCTCGTAAAAAAATTATTATGCGGTCATTTTTTCCCTTTTCCTCTTTGTTGGGTGCTTATTGATATGGTTCTCACTTCTCTGGCTTTTTGGAACGAGGGATTGATTGAATATGGTATGGTGCTACGGCGGTAGTGGTTGTGGTGGTTGGTTGTGATGACGATGGTGGAAGAAATGGCCTGATGTTTGGCCCCGCCTCCGTTCGACGACTAATATAAGAATGAGGGTTTGGTAGGCGGCGTACGGTAGAGCACCGATTGTGTGTGTAGTAAGTGAGACGATTGATCAGCCATAGACTACAGTACTCGTACAATTGAAAGACAAGGAGCACACCAAAAGCTCCGGGAAATAAGAACAAATGCCATATTCCTAAAAGGACTTGAGAGATGGCAGTTATGATATGCAGGGTGAGATATATGTGAATTGGGCCAATTGTGGTGGGGTTTGGGTTGGGCGAGCTGTGAGTTATGGCTTACTTAAATTTAGTGGGGATAAGATACTCGAGTAGAGTTGGAAGTGGAGGGCAGGAGAATGAGGGAGAGAGAGGGAGATGGGGGGGTGGCCGACTGAACCATCTGATTATGGCGTGACCTTTTCTCCCCATCCCTTAAAAACTTCCTTTTTTCAGGTCGTTTCGCCCGGTGTTCTGCCTACGCGCATTTCTTCGTGGTCTGATTTTTCTCTCCCTCCCTTACAACCCTACCAATATCCTTACCCCCCTCTTTTTCTTTTTTTTTCCTTCTTTCGTTCTCTCGCTCTCTTGTTCCTTTCGTTTCCTATCCGATCGAATTGTATGGTATCCTTTTTGGACGAAAAGTTATTCACTCATTCCCTATGCCCCTTCTTTCTTTTCTTGCACCCCTCCCCGCATATCACTCTCTGCTTGAAGGGGGAAGATACTTGTACAGGTATAAAAAAAGGGCCCTAAACGGAGAAAGCATAATACAATTTGAACGACTAGTACGGCAGCATCTACTCAAAAGGTCTTCTATTACCCTTGTTGGGTGGACAAGAAAGATCCCTTGTTGTGCCCAATCTGGGGTTGCGCTGTACAGTGCTGTGCAGCACTAGTACAGTGCAACTCTAATTCCTACAAAAACGGAACCTACCCCCACAAAATTCCTATTAACGAGAAGATACCGTAGGGTTTGCACTGTACCTGTGCGGGTACAACACAATGGAAGGAAGAAAAAAAGCACTTTCTGTCAACTTGAGCCTAAGCTCTTCTATACGCCAAACAAGTGAATCATATGCGACTACAAGTAAGACACAGTACGACACCGCATGGCACCGAAATTAGGGGTAACCCTAAAGCCTCTAAGTCGTCGGTGAGCGGCATCTGGTATCATACTTGTGTGGGCGGATGAGCTGGGGGAGAGGATCCACTGTGCTTGAGTTACATGTACGGCTGCTGTGAGTACCCTACGGCACTGTACCGGTCCAATTGCAGTATGATGCACATTTGATCGGGGCAAGGAGAATGTCGCAATATCCTAAGACATCCAATAAGGTCTGGAGCGATAACTAATCTATACGGTACGCCAGAGCTCACACCTCCGCTCCCCTCAGAATAGCTATGGGATAGTCAGAATGCCCTAAAAAAACAAAAACAAAACCCCTCGCGATTTGCTATCGGATCGTCGGTGGAAATCGCCGTTTCTGCCCACGATGGTTTTGGTTTGGTAAGTTAACGGAATTGCGAAAACCAGTTAATGAGATCCAACACATCCAATGGGCTTCGACTATACCATGTTGGGGGAGCACCAATACATCTCAAGAACCATCGTCTCTGAATCCGGAGGTTAGAGAGGCCTTCCGGAGATGGCGGATCACAGAGTTCTGAAGTTACGATATCTTATCTAACGGTCTCACCGCCACCACCATCGCTCCAGAATGTCCGCTGGGTTGGGTTTGTGTGAAGAGGGGGGTTTGCGCTCCTCTTTCCTCCCTCCCTTCCTCTCAGGGTTACGATATGATTGAATATGTCATGGTGATCCTCTCCCATTTAGTGGAATTGTAAGCCAACTACCGGTAGGGTTATGAACCGTGCTTGTATGATATGGCAAGCTAATGAGGTACTATACGCACTAAGGCGGGAAGCACGGACGGTTTCCACTACTCTGGCTTCCAGCTATGGAATTTGCTCAAGCCGACAGTTTGCATCCAGTGCTCTATTGCCGGGTATCTTGTAACTTTCATCCTTGCCCTCGAGACACCTTACGGCTGCCTGATACGGGAACTGTACAGCGCTGCAGTTGCAGCCAGGAATGGTTCCAAGCTCCGATATAAATCCCTTCGATATGCCTGTATGGGCCCACATCGCATTTTTTTTTCTTCTTTCCTTTCTTCAAACGTGGCGGTGGTGATCGACGATGATACAGTACCAGAATCCCCATTCTGTTCCTTCCGGCCAATGTTTTCCTGATACCCATTCGTCACGCTCCCCCTCCCTGTCGTGCCCTCTGGCATTTCCCGATGCGAGCGGGACACGAAGCTCTCTCTTTGGATCCAATTCAGCTCGGAATATAAACCCTCAGATCAAATCCACGATTTACTTTATGTAAAATCACAGCTTCGTTTTCAACAACCTCCCACCCTCCCCCCACCCTCCAAAAAAGAAAAGAGAAACATTCACTATTTGCCGTTTATCACCTTTGTCCTCGTCAGCAATATCCAGCGTCTTCACCGCTGGGACCACTGCTCCCACTAGCTGCCGTAACACACTTCCTCCCTCATTCCGCCAGGGAGAAGGAGGGGAGAGAAAAAACTTACCTACCATATCTACACTACCTTCCGAATTTCTCAACGTGATGCCAGATTACGAGTCGCCTTCCGTGTTTCCCCTCCCCCTATCGTGGGCCTCGGCGATTTGGCCACCTGACAACAGCTAGCAGCAACTTCCAACTTGAGGCAGCGGAGAGAAGGAATGAAAGGAGGAAGAAGAAACACGACGGTGTAAAAGATGTCTTAGTCGGCTTCCCCTCACCCTCCCTCTAATCCAAGCTTTCGATCATCGAGCAGTCCGGCAGCACCTAGCAGTAAACGGAAAAACGACCAACCCGGAAAACCAGGCAAATATGCAGAAAAGAAAGAGAAAAAAGGAAAATTTTCGTTTACCGCTATCACATAATCTAGATATTGGTCGGGTGAGCGAAGGAGAAAAAGAAATTTATTTAGTCGGAAGGAATGGAATGGAATATAGAAGTATGTACGTCCGTGTGGATGTGGGGAATACAATACAGTACAGTAACATATAGTACAGTATAGTATATCTACGCACGATACGATAAGGTACCGTATGACAAACTTTTTTTACTATTATCCCAGTACCTCGAGTGCACTGCGGTACAGCAAGGTCGGAGGACTCACATGACCTACGCTATGCCGCGAAGCCGCGGGGAAAAAGAAATATGGAGGGAGAGATAGATACCGGGTTACAAGTATTTGCAATGCAATATCCGAGTATCCTATGCAATGCTGTGCTATGCTGGGGAGGACTTCTCGCTGCGAACACCGATTGCGGATACGCACAGAGCCGATACTCCGCGGTAACACAATGGACACCGTTCGTACTGTGCAAGTGTTCTGAGAAATGCTTGGAGCGGAGACGAGATAACCCTATCGCCTACGCCTTCCCAATCCCCGCCCTGCCCCTCTCCGCTGTCGCTGTTAACGCCCCCGGGAATCAATCGACTTTGGCACTCCCTTCCACTTCTTCCCCTCCTTCTTCCCTTCCACACTTGGCTCTCAAGCCTACGGCCCACTGCTACCGGTGCTTCAATCCTACCCTTCCTGCCTCGTCACACACAGATAATAAGGCGTATGATGACTTGTTGAGCTAAGTTGAACGGCGACCTCTCTAGCATAAGTCTGGAAGGAAAGGACCCCCACAAATGGAAGGGTTGGGAGCCTCGGTGGAACTATGCTGTCCTTGCTGGCTGCGGAAAAGGCTGAAGGGGAGTTCGTCCGGTCGTTACTTTACGATACGATGGGCTTAGTTGCACAACATGTGAATGGGACTCTACAGGTTCTCGAGCGCATTCTTTGTGTCACTGCTCGCGGGGGAACTGGGACGGCAGTTAGGAGCGAGGGGGAATTTTGGGTGTGGCGTTTTTCCTGCGTATTAATTTTCCGGCGATCTACTTCCTGGGGCTATTCTTTACATTTACCTTTTTCGGTAGGGTGTGAGTGGGGGGGGCTGTGGGGGGAGGGTTACGAGTGCTCGTACAATACTCAAGCACCTTAGGGCTTCACGGATGAACCAGAAATGCAGGCAGTGATATAATCGATTCCCACTACTGTTACTATATTTATGATACCCCAAGGTAGGTAGCCTACCCGAGCTCCGGAAGTTAAAAAAGTTATTAACATGATGCGTACCTGGTACTCTACGCCAGACATGCTCGTGATCGCAGCCAGCCAGCAACCCCACAAAAGCAGCGCGCGCGCCTCTACAATAAGGTAGCGTATTCGGCCCACGCACTTAATCCAACCCCGGTCCGCACAAAGATTATCTTGCCTATTATACTCTATCGTATGATACCTAGAATCAATCAATCAATCAAGCGTGCAACCAACCAACCACCCACGGGGTAGCCTCCGTCCCGTCCTCCCTACCAACTCTTGTTCGTAATCCCCAATTTCGTTGCCCTCCCTTCTTCCAAGGCCTCGATAGCGGACAAACACCGACACGAGTGACTTATCATGAACCTTCCCTTCCCTGTAGCACAGCAGTACTTACCTACACACAAGCACCGTGCGTACATATGTGTGATACGCAGATATAAGAATACCTCCATCTTTAATAGTCACAGGCACAGATCCTCCAGCAACCAAGACAGCAGAGGTTAGCGCCAGCGCTTGGCACATACTAGCTCAGGCTCCGGCTGACTACTCTGCCGCGCGGGTATCATATATGGAGCTTGGACAAATATGCCCCACTGCGGATATGTGTTCGAGCACAACCCAATCGCGCACGCGGATGTTGCGATGTTGTGAGCGGGGTAGTGTGAAATAGGGAGGGGTATCTTGGCGGCGGCAGCGGGCGGGGTGTGGGGGGGCAGGAACGCGAAATTAAGATGGAAATGAAAAAGTGTTGGTATAATTGAATACTATAATGGCGCTCCACTCTACTGAAAAGCCTCTCCCAGTTTTCCATAATATCGTGGAGCTCAGTGAAGCAAACCTCCCCCCACTACCTACCTTCACAAGGCCCAGTTCAAATCTCACGTTCGCTCACTCACCACTCACCCCATTCATCCACGGCCAAGGTCCCGGGTTTTCTCCCTGGCTAACCCCCACCCAACCCCGCAAGTCGAACATGCGAACTTAATATCACGTTCGGGGTTCCCGGACCAGAGCGTTAGGGCGTGGGCAGGTGAATGTATGAACGCTGGGCGGTAGTCTAACGATGCTGATAGGGTAGGCGAGTATGCGAGTGGGAAAGGCAGGTCTAGTGCGCAGGGGGCGCGCGTGTAGTGTTCGCAACGGTCTCGGGGCCATGACGGTCCCGTGAAGGGAATACTGGGAGGGACTGGACCACGCTTCGTAGCCCGTCTGGTTCTTGGAAGACGCCGGGGTTTGGTAGGGATAAGGGCTCGACAGGGTGAGGTATCGTTCGCGGTTCCCGTATATAGCTGTTATTTGTCCCTAGGCTAAGTTGGAGCGCTTGTGATTTCTTAGCTCGTTTTGCTCAGCTTTCTTCGTATTCTTCACACTCGTTCCCATATTATAAATCATCTTGTGTGCCTTCTGGTATGACAACGCCCGGGGAGTCATCCCTTTACCGGCCCTAGTGTCATGAGAAATCATCTGCTAGTGAACGTTGATATTTGGAGTTGGCAACGCGCAATCTGAGCTCGGATAGACCTCACGGGCCCTACCTATTAGCTAAAGGCCCGATAGTCCTCCTGGCGGCGTGGGGCCCCACATTCTAAGATATTGAATGACCCTATAATTGGGCCTACCACCCCCCTCCCCCCCCACCATCCTTCAGCCAAGCGCTCGGGACAAAGCCCTCGCAAGGACAGTATGGACTGCGATTTGTAGCCCATCCTCTTCCTCCCTACTCTCGGAACGGCGGGCGGACCGCCCTGTTTTGAACATCATGCACGTGGGGGTGCGCATTGCAATGTAAGCCCCAGTAAGGAACGGAGGGTGTGATGCAGTGCCGTAGCGGAGGTAATACCGCTTCATGAGGGGGCCTTTTTCCTGAGGATTTGAGTAGGGGGGCATAATTCTACAACCTCTATGCTACAGTACCCAAGTACCCCACGGCACCCACCCTCCCCTCCCTAGCCCTAGTCGCCGTTGGATAACTCGTCTTCCATATGGAAATGGCGTGCATAGAAACCTCTAAAATCTATACGCATAGATATATGGATAAGGGCAAACAAACTATTTGAGCTGTGGGCCGCGGTGTGCGCGCAATCACATGCAGGCTGCCATACCTGCTACCATCCGTCAGAGAGATCCTTCGTTCTTTTGGTTTGGTTCCAGCTTATGGCGCCTTACCCACCCCAGGGCAAAACTCGCAGGGCAAGGCAGGAGAAGAGATGGGAGGCAGGGGATATTCACGCTCGGGTCGCTCGCCTCCCTCCTTTCCGGCATCATCCCCTTCTTACCCTCCCACGGTCTCCTGCGCAACATACGGGCGTAGCCCCTGTGCCCATGTCCCGGGGCCCGGTATTCCGGGAGCAAAGAGAGAAGGATCCAACAGATGAGGTATCATAGCCAGGCATGAGGTAAGGAAAGGAAATCTAGGCCCCGATTCGTCATGGGGGAAGCTCGCCAAGAGCGTCAGTGAGCGGCATTCACGATACCCGAGGTCAGGTTACGGCCAATTCTTGGGGGCTAAAATACCCGAGGATGGGGGGGGGGGGGGGGGGTATGAGCCGATTAACTGACTGCCCCGTGAGATTGGGGTCTGCTAGCATTAGAAACGAACAAAGTCCAGCGTTTCTTTTGTTTAATATAATTCCCGTAGAGGGGCCCCTCGTGCCCGTGGGGAAGAAATGAGAAAAATTACTCTGAGCCTTCGCCACTAAGATATGTGGGGTTGAGGGGGGCCGAGGTTCCAAATCTTCGTCCATAGCCAGCGCCTTCCACGTATCCTATCCCGAGTGACTATGCTGGTACGCGCGTTGCGAGCCTGAGAGCCGATCTCACGTGTTTGCAACTCTAGCTGGGTGTTTGCTGGATCGCCTAGGCGAATCAAACTACTAGAGTTTGAAAATCCCCATGGACGAACCCTCAATGATATTCTGGACCGGAGGTGGTACTTGTCTCAGCTTCCGGCCCGGGTTTTGTAATTAAATAAAAATTTCTCCTCCTGTTTGAACTAGCGGCGCAAAGCCTATGGAGTCCCGACCGTGCGGCAAGCCGGGCAAGAACACCGCTTATCATACCCAGTATCATGCGAGTGTATCGGATCAAGCATTAACCGCGCCAGTTCCAACGGCTTTTTCACGTTGCAGATCACTTCTTCCGCGTGTTTTCCGTGTGATGGTGGGTGCGCTACTACAGATTATCCAGAGGGGCGACCTGGCTTCCCTTGCCCTTGTGGAAACCTCCCTGGAGAAAGGCGTAGCCGAGCCCTTAAGACTCGCTAGAGCCTAATTTTTCCCGACCGGAGTTTCCCTCGAACCTGCTACTCTAGATCGAGCTTGTGATTTTAGGCCCTGTGCCACTGCATCGGTACAGAAACGCAGGGCGAATGCTGTTGCTTCGGTGCTCCATTTTTATCCTCTGGCTCCATAAGGTAGTGCTCGAGTATTGGAGTAAGGTGCACAGTAGGGATGCTGCGAATATTTCTATTGTTTCGTGGTCAGTTTCGTCCAAGACACCAACCTGTAGGTTACACCGAGTGATAACGTGAGCTTCCCGAGTACCTAATGGGAAGCTGGGTTGGAACGCATTGGAACGCGAGTAAAAAGAGGAAAAAGAAAGGAAGAGAGAGAGAGAGAGATCAAAACAGGCTGAATGATGAATGGTCATAGTGTTGGACATTTGGCACTATTCCTAGTCATTTCCTCCCTCATTTTTCAAGAGTGGGGTACCTGCCATTCAGCATGCTGTGTGAGGCAGAGCGCTCCGTTTGAGCATTGGCTAATTCCTAACGTCACCGCGCTGGGATTTCTGCAGGCTCATTTGCACGGGGGCTTCATTGCACGGGGGCTTCACCCATGGTCAGTGCGGAGGGGTTCGTGTTCCTAGGAGGCGATGAACGAATATGTAACCTTGTGTGTGGAGGAATTTCGATGCGCAAGATCATCCTCTGGTATTTTTAGTCCTCTCTTGGCTCCTTAGTGGAGGAGCACACACCGTGAGACAAAGAACTGACCGGTGGATGCCTGATATTTAAAGTGTAACCAGTGGCTGTGAAGCTTCCCTCTCTCCCAGTGCCCATGAGGGGAGAAGAGCTTACTTAAGGAGAGCGCACACAATACAGGGCTTGAGGCAGGCTTCGGAGCTAGAATAACTTCGAAATTTCAAGCTCATTTTAGGGACCATTCCCCCCCCTCGACCCTGAGTGTATGCCCTACAAATACCTGCGTTAGCTCACGGATCCCACCATAGGCTTCCAGATAAAGCATCCTTAGATCCTGTTCGAAATCCCTCGCTATAGGAGCCACGATCTACACCCCCCGATACCCAGAACCCACTAGATCCTTTCTTTGGATACAGAAACGAAGGAGCCAAGAACGATCCCAGTTGGCTATTAGTGCGATATACTAGCATTTCTAGAAAGAGGCTAGTGATCTCGATAGCCGTGTTGAGAGGGCAGGAGGCAGTTCTAGCTAGCTGTGCCATAACTTGGAGAACGTCTGCTATAGGTTCAGATTGACTTTCTTTTTCAGGTTTGAAAGGTCCGTCCAATGATAGTCACGTGATCAGCTTGGAATTAAGACCGAAGCTGACCACATCTTTGCTGGGACGCTAGTAGGCTAGTGATCTCACCGATCTGGAGGTCGGTCTTACGATTTTCTCAGATTTTGGCCGCTCGACATGCCAGGAGCTAGGATTATGGACCTGTTTGTCATGCCTCACATGCCTGCCGAGTTGTTGAGGTTGGTTCTAGAAGAGGTAAAGTCAAAAATACGGGACGGGAGTGCCTTGTTTTATCACGCCCTGATTTCAGTCATGCAAAAGTTCTGACTCGATCCTCCCTTCCTTATTCCGCAGCTTTACGTTATTTCCCCATCTTCTATCGCGACTTGTCGTCTGGTCTCTAAGGTCTTTTGCGAGCTCTCGACTCCCATTCTATTCCGCACCGTCACCCTCCGTACCGAGACGACGTTAGGAGCCGATGATAACCTCCCCAATTATGTCTATTTCACCCTCCAAGGAGATGGCACCCTAGGGCTTCCTGACGGAGTCCTGCCGGATGTTGTGAACATGGTTCGAGATCATACCGAACGGGTCAAGAGAAGGGTAGGAAATAGGGCAATTTCTTTGATTGAACATCTTCTTGAGCCCATAGAAGATGCCGAGGGTTCGAGCCCAAGAGCATCCTCAGTACGGGAGCTCATTGTGCATAACGACAAACCTCGGCCCGAGCAAGGCATATTCACCGAACAGGACTATGCCAATGAAATTCAAGACGTTTTTTCAGCGATCACCCGTCTGCTCGAGAAAATGACTTCTCTGTGGGTGCTACGTTGGCATTCGTACGATACACCTACAAGAGAGATCATCGATGCCTTGGCGCAAAAATGCCCAAACTTGAAGGAAACTCACATCTCGAGGCCTATAAAGTATTTCCCCTGGTTTCAAGCTGTCAGCGTACCATCGCCCCCGGAATTATTTGCACCAATTCTTCATACCTTAAAATCCTTCCGATGCAGTCTTCCCGAGGGAAGCATTGATATTCAGCACCATATCCTTGAAAACTGTGGGAGCCTTGAGGCCCTTGGGATAGCCTTTGCGCCCACAGACTCTGTAAACGCCATCACTCCTAGGGGGAAACCCTGGAACTTGAGATTGAAATCACTGGAACTGGCGACTGTCGGGTTCTTGGCTGGTGGTGCTGACGCTGCGGCTCGATTTTGTAGTTCCTTCGATCTCTGTGGGCTGGAAAGTCTCCGGCTCGATAGGTGCAATGACATACCCACTCTTTTAGAGGCGCTCACTGTTACTTCTGGTGTCGAAAGCCTGAGACACCTTTCAATTTGGACTCTTGCCGGGCGGAATGATATGTCCCAAATTATGTCCTTCATCGGCCAACTCGGCCAGCTTCATCCCACCGGAGGACTAGAGTCGTTAGAACTTGCAGACCTTGGCGCTAAGATAGACCTTGAAGCTATTGGAAAGAACAAAAGATTAACAGTGTTCAGGGTGACAGAGTGGGATGCATTCATCAGTCCTCCCATACCTAATCATATAAGCGGCGGTCAAATACTTGGGCCAACAGGAGGGCGATTACTAAACGAAAAAGATATCGAAATGCTAGGAAGAAATTGCGAGGGTATGTCAGAATTATGGGTGGATGTCGCTCGCGGGACAAAGCTAGTATGTTCACTTGCCCACCTGCACTTGCGCAGTGATTTTATACCCTGATTGGTCCCAATTTAATCCATGCTCCCTCCCCCCTCTTAGGACGAGTCAATTATCAGCTCCTTTGGCTCTTTACCTGCATTGAAAAGGCTCGGATTGTGCTTTCAGCCTCCCTGGAAGTCCCTAGGATCGCTAGGTATCCGAGAGCAAAAGCCTCTGGAGACTGAGGAAGATGCCCTGAGGTTAGATCAACAAGCAATTCTACGGATTGCACAGCTTGTCCATGCGCATGGTGCAACCAGCCTAAGAGAGATTAAAGTCCAGGTATGTATGTTGGTGGGAGGCCACAACCGCCACCACCCAATCCTTTACCCTGTCTGCGTTAGATATTCCGGATTCAAGGGGTTTTGTGAAGCCCATATACCAATATCTGAGTCATCACTCGCTAAGCTCGCTTCGTTGAAAACAGTATGGATGTCGCAGCAAACCGGCGGAGCCACCGCAACGCTCGTGCTCAACTTCTGATGGTGGAGGCAGAACGGTATGGCGGATCCAAAAGGAGGAGGACGACCTCCAGGTGGGCTTGTTTAAAGCAGACCCGCTGGTGAATAGATACGGAGTACCAATATCCTATGTTTTTGAAGGATGGAGTTAGGGGTTGATAACGGCGCGCAAGATTTTATTTCTCTTGTCATCGATTGGTTGCTTTCTTTCTTTCTTTCTTTCTTTCCCCCTTCCTGTTCCAAAATTCAGGGTGTCCTTCCCTTCCTAATAGCCCTTATTTTAGTTCTTTATAAAAAAAATCCCGTCTCCCCTTAGCACCGTCCTTCCTTTGTAACTTAGTCATTCCCTGTCAGTTGTCTCGCACCATGGAACTTGTCTTGGATGAGTTACCAGAGCGAGAGTGAATCTAGATATCCCTTTTTTCCGAGGGAGTGATTCCTGGTTTATATATTCTTTAAATCCATGTTTTCTGACAAGCTCAACGTCTCACAAGGCCGTGCCTCACCAGGCGCCACCCGCTCCTGGAAGCTCCTCTAACATTCACCTCGCTTATTGATTCGCAGATAATATATCTTTGGCAAAGTGCTTTGAGCGCCAGTCTAAAAGTATTGTCATGAATTTCGGCGTTTATAAAAAATTGAGAATTGGCGTTACCCGTGTTCTGGTCGAGAAAGCCTGGGAAGAAGTGGCTCCAACGAACGTTAGGATGTAGATCGGTGTCGCTCGAGAACAGCTAATCTAAAATTATTCTCCGTGGAGATCAAATAAGCTTTCGGTGTTAAAAAAGTCTCAACTCCGGCAAGCACTCAATTATCCACGGACTTCGCATCTCCATGGACTATCACTCGTCTGGGCGCCCCTGAACCGACCCCATTCGCCACTGCAGAAAGCATCGACGGGGGAAAATCATTGCCAAATTTCGGAGAGACGAGGATTGAACGGTTCCGCTCGCTAGGTAGAGGAAGAGTGTGGTGAGAGCCTGCATGCGAAAGGAACCCCTTCTTATCTGGTGGGGTTGGCTGCAGGCCCCTGTTCTAGAAAATGAGCTCTTCCAATTAGATCGAGAGATGCAGTAGAGACGTCAGAGTAGGTCTCGTTGCTAATGCGGACACTAAACGGCCCCCTCTAGGTGGGTATGTAGTCTCGCGTCCGTCCGGTTTCCAGGCGGAATTAAGAATGGCCACGAGTGATAAAGAATGATACCGTGAGTGGAGCGACAATTCGGAGAGTTCAGTGATATCCAGGGACCCACTTTATACCGGGGGAGTCGAGGGGGCTTTATACTGGTACTCGAGCATATCCCGTGCTCACACACTCAGGAGTAGGCGAGGCTAACGGAATGCGGAATAAATACATGACGTGCGGATTTGTCATTGCATAGACTACCGGGCTCATGGGATGGTGGAGATCGGAGGGGGTATCAGAAATAGATATCACTCGGAACTCCGGAATCGGGCTGACTCTCACTTTTCCCCGGGTCCGTTGTAAGAGCGGCGCACGGGGTAATTTTCCAGATATGATTCAACCCCCTTGCTTAGCAATCGCCGTTGTGCGATCCGCCAATCCCCGTTTTTCACAAAACTAAGTGTATCGAATAAGGGCACTATGAGACACAAGAAATCAGATCATCCCCCTTCACAGATAGCATGGGATAGCACTTTAGCACCTGTTTCAAATCCTCCGAGCTGTTTGGCGGGCGATGTAAGTATCCACAATAGGAAAGGACAACACAATAGCCTAGCAGGAGAGAGAGGGCTGCTCTTTCAAGAAATCATTCTGAGAAATAACCTCCCACATCTATTTGTTATTGTTATCAGCTATCTAAAACCCCATGATCACCCTATCAACTTCTGAAAAGCTCATCATAGGAAGCGAACCCACCCAGGGTGCTTATCCACTAGCAGGAGTCAGCTACTGGCCGAAATGAAAGGAGTGGATCGTCCCTCATCCTGGCCAAGTGAACTCCCAATCGCTACTAGGAGTCGGATTCCGGCCTCGTTTTCTTTCTATCCCCTCAAAACTACTACAGAATCAGCTACGAGAGATCCATTTATGCCGCCGCCCTTATCTTCCTCCCAATAGGCGTTGGTGACCCGTGGGTAAGCTCGAGGGCGCACCCGAGTGTTGAGAGACGATCCACACTCTCTATTTTGTCAAAGAAAATGATACGGGCAGATGATTAAAATGCACACAGCTGTAGATTTAAGACTTCCACTTGGAATACAAGGTCGTGGAGAGGGACAGGACGGAGTCTGGGTAGAGATCGGCCAATTATTGGTGTGGCTGGCTTATCAATCGTTATCATGATAGCGTTCCCAACACCGATCTGCAACTCCGGGGCACCGAAAAAACCGGCCACAGAACCCGGCATACTCCTTTACAGCACTCCCCAAACCCCACTTCCACGCCTTCCATCTCAAGCGAATTGCGACTGACAGTTGCCTCAAAATACATTTGGCCTCAGTCTCTGCCCACCCCACCCAAATCTCATCTTCCTCCCTCACCTATTAACACCAATATCTTCCAATCACTAGCTTACCATACCCAGGGAAGACCTCAGAATACCCCGATTCCCTCTCTTACTCGTCCTCAATACAGCCCTCTCACCACCACCACGAATAAATCACAATACATCACTCGTGAATAAATTTCGGGGGATCCGTGAAGGGGTAGGTATAGTACGGGGTTTGACAAACTATGTTTCAGCGTCGCAAGATTTTGTGCTGCGAGAATGGACAAGTGCTTGCAGTCTGATCGGTCTGGGCTTGCCTGCAATGTATATCCTTCGTGGAGTGCAGTACAGGTCAAGCCGATGGTTGTACAATCATAACTTCAAAAATGCCGTGCTACTATCACCAGAAACATCCGTCAGCCAATCATAAGCTAAGCCTACCTAACCTATCCGACTTTAGAATTTCACTAGCACCAAGTCACAAGATCCTAACTTTATCCAACGCCCCTCTCTTTAACCGCCATAAGAGCGTTTAGTAGCCTACCACTCCTTCCGGATTGGGAGTAGTCACTTCCGTGAACTGAGGAGCGTCGCTTTTCTGGTTGCGCGAGCTGGGGGATATGTAGGATACAATTATATGCCTTATGCTGGGCGGCCGGGCGAATCGCGCGTGACCGAGGACCGAGGCCGGAGACCAGTCGCTGAAGGCATGGAGAGCACCTGAACACACGCTACTCTACTATGGCACTTGAGCGCGCATCCCACGATACCCTCAAAGACGAAATTCTTGGATAAAAAATACTTTTCACGCCAAGATAATTACAGGAACCCTAATATACATACATTCACACACTTGCCATGTCATTCCCTCCTAAGCAAACAAGCAAACAAGCCATGGTACACATATCATACTGTACACTCGAACAAGAATCGGGGGGAAAGGTACAGAATGCAAAACACAAAGTTACAAAAAACGCCCCCATGCGATGCAATACAACCCCGCTTAACTCTCACAAATCTGCAAGCAATTCTCTTTAGAATCTGCGTCGCTATCCGCAGGGCAGAATACTGCAAGGAGTTTGTCCACGACGAATCTCATCTTCTCGGGGTTTAAGGTAGCATTGGCGATGCCATCGTTTCTCTATTGTAGTAAATCAGCACACATCCACGGCTAAAGAGACTCAGAAGAGGGGGGAGCTTACAAGAGCAAAGGTCGCCGCCTTAACCGTGTGATGGTAAATATTCTTATACTCCTCCTTCTCGTCCAACACTGGGACTATCACCGCAGCTGTAATTGGCATAACAGATTTACTCCTATAATCCCTAATCCCACAAGCCTTCATTCTTGCTACCACCATCTTCGCGAGCACATCTCTGTTCCTCCCTTCAACATCGCTAACCTCCCGCTTCACCACGGGGCCAAAGCAATCGCTGCCCTCTCTCTTGACAGCGGTGGACGGCCGACTTTCTGTCCCCTCACGCTTAAACACTGATAGCGGCCCGAGTGCCACTCCCGGTGTTCCACCACCTGAAGACCTTCGGAGTTTTAATCCAGTAGGGGAAGGAGAGCGTTCGTTCTTGATTCCCGCGCTACGGGGTTCGAGGGATGGTATGCGGTTAAGTGCCCTCGAACCCAGGAGTGTTAAAGGTGGGGGAGGGGGCGGGGCGGATTGTTGTCGGGCTTTGGCGCGCTTGCGTTTTTCGACTATGCTGTCTATGACGTCTGCTCCGCGCTTCTTGCCGGATTTTGGCGGGTTGATGACGTCCTGCGGGTTTGGCGCTATGAAGAAGGCGGTGTCCTCCCTGATAGTGAAGGTTTTCTCCCGCTTGATTTTTGGCAGGAATGTTGGGAAGGCGTGGTTCGAGGATAACGGGAGGGCATGGACAGTTACTGTTGTTCGAGGATTGGAGGTATTAGTGGTGGCAGTTAGGGCGGAATTTTGGACTTCGAGCGGAGGGGAAGAGCGTGGTGGTGTTGCGGCGTCCAACTCCGGGGCTGGGAGCTGGCTGATGGCTCCGTAAATTGCCAATTCGGTGATCTGCCAGTCCCCTGGTGTGTGCTCTGATGGGTTAGATACGCTCACGAGGAGCGCTAGGCGGGATTGCTCAGCGCATGATGAGGAGGTCGAGAGGGGGAGTTTGGAAAGGAACAGTTGGCGGAAGTAGAGTTCTGTTTTGGGAGATGTGGTCGTCAATTCTAACGAAGGGCCCGCAGCAAGAAAGAGTGGGATCCGAGTCGGGTCTATTAGAGATATTAATGATAGAGTGGAGGAGGAGAGGCTCTTTGTCAGGTGACTGATCACCGACGGGGGAGGGGTGGATATTGAAGATGTAGATAGTCGAAGGTCTGGTAAGGATGTTAGAACTGGACGGAGTATTGTGTATTGGGAAAATTGAGGCTACCTTCAAGTGGTGGAGTGGCAGGATCAAGAGAGATACTCCCGGTCCAGACATCCATTCTGAAGGCTTTCGCGTAAAGTGTTTATAATACAAGTAGCGGAGAAGAGGGCCGGCGCATGGAGATTGTAAGAGGAGGGAGTAGAGATGAAGGTCTGTAATAAAGTTAAGGAAGAATGCGGTGATAATGATACGCTGGTTCTGGTACTCAGGAACAGGACAGCCGTGGGTTTAGAGAAGGAAGGGCGATATTGATGAGAGGGTCGCTAAGAGGGTGGGAGGGCTAGTGAACGCCTGAGAGCGCGTTTTCGCGTCGTTTCCCAAAGCGGTAACTTCTAACTTCCCAAAGACAAGGGTGCTGGATTATAATACTTGTAGGTTGGCGTGGGTCGCGACTGGCTAAGACATCTCGCTTCAGGACCGGGTTGGGACTGGAGACATATCATAATTCCTACAGCAACCTGTACTCGATTCCTCCGATTTAAAATCTAACACGGTGAGTTGCGCGTGGAGGAGTCGGAATTTTGAGTTGAGTTAGAGAAACAGATTATTATACTAAATCAGTTTTGGATCCCATTTCCTTCAAAAGCTGGCCCTCATACGGCACAACTAGTGAGCCACCAGAAGTACCCGTATCCTATGCACTTTTATCAACTGCCCCCGATACAAATAGAAATATTATTGGTGATTAAATCGGAGTAGGATATCCATGAGAACTCGCCTTCTGATATTTTTTTCGTGTTAGGAAAATATCGTCAAGAATGGTCGGGGGATGTGTTGGTCAGTGGGTAAATGGTGATGTGCTTCTAATCTTGCTTGTATGAGAGCTCCATCTAAAAGATACAAGGGGAGAATATGGTTGTGGATAAGACAAGCCGGGCCCAACTACAGTATGCTTTCTTAAGTAGTGGTCCATGAGATTTAAGTAACATTATTTACGTGTATTTTAGCACATAAATATAAAAAATAAAACACCTGAAGATAGGAAATAATGAAGAGAGGTGAATAAGAATAAGAGGGTGAGGATGGAACTACGACATAGTATTAGCCTTGGTAGAGATTTCTACCATCTTCCGCTGGGCACTTCCCCGATCGCCCGGGGAAATGTGCTGTTCAATCGGATACTTTTTCTTGCACCAAGTATTCCTCCAATAACTTTTGACTAATGCAAGAGCGCAAAAAAGCTATACGGTACAGTCAAATTTCATGAAAAGCTCCTGCTATCAGCATGAATTGCCCCTGTTTTTTGCTCCATAAAACATGCTCATTGAGTTCATGGAGTGGAGTGCTTTTGGCGTAAGACCGGGAGGGGGTGCAAGTATCTTCCGCTTGCTAGTTGCACGATTGTACATGCATACGCCCAGAGACCAAATATCAAGATCCAAACTACCAAGTAAAACACGATAAAAGGCCCACTAAGACCCACTAGAAACAATATTCTTCGCAATCCCTATTCCTTCGGAATATCTGCCCCTAGACTAGCGCTTAGAAACTCCTCCAATTCTTCGCTGACAGTCTTCAATCGATCCTTAACTTGCTCAATCCCTTCAGCACCGACAATAATTCTCCCAGGGGGGTTCTCCAATGCTGCAATATGCATAACTATTGAGACTGTCTCTTCTAGCACTTCCTTCGGCGGTGGCGCAGCCTTCACAATTCCAGAAAGCGACTCGAAGGTCGTGTAGCCTTTTCCCTGGGTGGGAGTTAGGTGGACGCGTGAGGAGAGTACGCTGCCAGCAGGTTATCAACAGATGCAATTGAAGTTGGGGGAGCGGGTAATTTGAGGGATGGGGGAGAAATACTTGACTTCAAGCGGAGGCTGCACAATTGTAACCTTAATATTAAACGGAGCGATTTCGTACGCAAGCGCCTTCACACATCCCACGAGGTTAGCCCCCTCAGTCTCCAGTCCACTGCTACGGTATGTTAAGAAATGAAATCACACATCACTGAACCCCTCAACCGCATGATCCCCAGCACACCTCACTGACAGCCCCGGAGTTCCCATATGCCCCGTGAGACCCGTGACATTCACAATATGCCCACCCCTCTGCCTTCTCAAAAACGGCACCGCAGAGCGCATCATATTCACAGGACCAAAATATGTTGCTTCAAACTGTGCCAAAATATGCGTATGTGGCAACTCCTCCAAAGTCCCAATGTACGCTTTCCCACCACATCGCCACATCAGCTGTCTGTAATTCCCGGAGGGAAGGGGGGGGGGGGGGGAATACACTGAGAAGAGCAATTCAAAACAACATCTACCCTCTGGAAAGTATGCACTGTCTCGGCAAGCGCACTCTGGCAGAGCGCGATATTCCTCGTGTCTAGTTCGAGGACGGCGAACCTGTCACCGCCATTCAACTTTAGCTCTCGCATAGGCCCATCATCGGCGTGGATTTCCTCGCGCGTGCAGCCTGCTGCGACGGATTCCCCGGCTTGGAGCGCGGCGAGTGCAATTGCGTGTCCAAGGGGGTTTGAGGCAGAAGTTATCAGCCAGACGCGCGGGAGTCGGGGTGGTTCGGGCTGCGGGGGCGGGTCGGACATTAGGTGTGGGTAGATGGGATTGTGGGTTAGGGGTTGGCTTCTGGGTACAGGTGGGTTGAGAGGCTAAGGTTTAGTGGGGAAACCGGGATGATGTCAGCGGCTGTTTCGAGTGATGGGAATTTGTTTCGGTCATGGGAGAGCACTCGGGGTTTTTGGGTTCGGACCTGCTAGTGAGGTCTCGTGAGCCGGGGTGCTTGGGAATCGAGGGTGAGAGATTTATTGTTTGAATAGATAAATAGCTACTCATAGAGTCTATAATATTCATGCGGGTTCTTCACATTTTCATTGCCGCTAGCACCCCCGGATCTCAGTACACAATCTCTGGCTGCTTGCTTCTCCGAAGCTCCTATTCCGCATATTTATCTGGGCTCCTGTAGAGCGGAACATCCACCCACCCACTACCCTAGTTACTATCATGAAAACCATCGCACCGAATTAATCCTAATATGTAGCTTCGTCCCCCGTGCAAGGCAACTCCCTCGTCCGAATTATTATTCAGTATAGGTGGATAGAAATCAGGAGGCCAGGAAGACTTGTCCTTATTACCCCCCCACATAGGCCAAAGGATACAACTCTTCCCAACCAGACCCCCGTCAACTTCCCCGGGGTACCAGAAGGATAAGTGTTAGTTTTCAGGGCAGTGTCTAGTGGGCTACCTTCACGTCGGGTGGTTAAGGTTTCAAGAGCCATTGGACCTCCACGCAGTGATTCGGGGATAGTATACCGCAAACTCATTGAGAACCACGAGACTACACATTTAGCGAGCCAAGGAGACCAGAGGACATCCGGGTGTCGGGTTAAGGGAGAAAAATTAATTTGGGTTTGCCTCCCACTTTTCAATTGAGAAAAAAAGGATGACCCCAAAGAAGTGAAGCTATCACAAAGAAAAGACATCACCTACCGTTATAGTAGAAAGGTAGTTAGCTCCACAAAAAGAGAGGAAACTGCCTCAACAACTGGCCGCTCACGGTCTTTTCCCTTTTTTACCCGTACTCATCAATCCCCTTGCTTAATTTTTGGCTCCCTAGAATAAGTGGCATAAGTGTCGGCATTTTGGACTGCACCAAATGGGTTCCCGGGCTTAGGTTCTATTCTCACTTGGTCAAAGGCGGTCTAACTAACCCAGGAAATGTAAAGTCTCTAATTAGCGCCCCGGACTGAAGTTATGCTCTAGTTTCATTCATGCTCCTTCGACTGCAAGTCTACGAGACTACCCATAGGCTACCGCCGCAGGTCGGTTATAGAATTCCGCCTTAAACAAAAAGGATCTCCCCCGGGTGCAACTTGGGGTATTGTAAAAAGGGTCTCATACCTTCGATCTTTACCAGATTCATTCTTCAAATGGATTACTCGCAGAGGAAGAGCAAGGCGGGTGGGTGTATTTGCTGGTATAGCAAGGGGCATTACGATGCGGGAGTTAATGTTCATATTTCGGGTGAACCTTGTGTGCAGTGCCTAAAGTTGGGTTTTCACACTTTAGTTTTTCCACATGGTTTGAGCGGCAAGTGTGCCAGAATTTATAATACTGTATGGTTTATTGGCAGACGAATCTCGGGTTTATCTCAATCTCATAGGCAAAAGTCCCAGAAATGAGATGCCTATCCACCAGCTCTAATAGCCTAAGGTCTAAGGAGTTGTGCTAACGTGGGCAGGGAAAAGTTGAGAAAGTTCAACTCTCCGCCGGGTGGAGGTAGCCGGGAGTTAGAGGTACTCAATTGAACCGCTCTTTTGTCAGTTTAGGCGTTCGAAGCCGATTGGCGCCCCGGTGACTATGATTTGAGCGGTTAGAGATACGTGAAGGTGCGGGGGGATAGAAGGTGCGAGGGGGAAAACTGATAAAGGGAGATCAGAGGGGGAGCTTCCCCACTGGTAGGAGATGCCACACCGAGCAAGTTAGGTATGCTGTCGTGAGATGCAGCACTTGTATGCTTGATAACGTGATGGTAAAATATTGGTAGGAAAGCGCTCTGCTCAAAGAGCGCCACATTCGGGATCCGAGGAAGAGAAGAAATCGTTGACCAGTTCTGATGGCCTGACGGCTAAGGAACTGGTCTCCACTAACGTGAATAGGGAAAGTTGGGAGTTCGACTCCTCGCCGGGTGGAGGTATTTGGGCGTTAGAAACGCCTCACGAACCACTTTTTTACGGGTTCGTGGGTGGAGGGGGTTGGTACCCCAATATCTCGACTTTGAGTTGTTAGATATCTGGTGTGTTGGGAGAGTTGTAACGGCGCGGTCTAATTGATCAGGCGTTCGACCTCGCCCAGAACGCGTTTCTCAGAGCAAGCTCCCCGCTAGAGCCATTGGGTAAGACCCCAAGGAGTCAGGTTTGGTATAATACCCAAGAATATGCCCGTAATCCATCCCTTTTTAGGGTATTCATTAAAAGCAATAGTACCCCCAATACACCACCACCACCGGAGCACAGCAAGGACAAAAGGAGGTCAAAGTTTGATCTGCTCTTTTTTTCGGTGCCATTGTCTAGGGGCTTATCTACCCTGTGCTCGCAATCCCCGGGTTAGAGATGCAGAGTCCATGAAACCGAGCCATCCATCGCGGTGCCTGTAGAAGGAGTAGGATTCATTCCGCACTGTAGTGCATTGGTTTCAAAAAAGTTTCAATATCACTAGACGCAGTTCGAGAGTATCGTTATGGCAAACCGTGTCTCAGAGCCTGCACCCTGCAGCACTCGAGGGTATAAGTGGCCCGAACACGATTCCTATTCGATCGCGACCTCTTAGGCCCTCTTAGAGAAATGTGACCGTTCACGGTTCTGCCGGAGCCTATAAGAGTCACAAGCTTTACGGACATGACACGGTTTGGCGAGCTTCACACCATCTCCCCGAAGCCAAGCAACCGAAACCCCGTAGCAGACTTGAACAAACCATTCCCGGAAGGGGCCTCTAACGGCGTGCAGAGCGTAGAAAGAATAGTCAGAGGCCCACCCTCACAGCAAGCACCCAATCTACCATTCACAGCTGCCGCTCCAGCCTCGATTGTGTTTGGTCGTTAAACAATACCTCAGCACAATGGTCGAAGCCAGGCCGTGTCCTTGTACCGCCATCAGAACACCAGTGTTGACAATCCGGTAGTACACTAACAGAAAGCTACACGCTCAGTATTCCCACCCATAGGAAGAGCGTTTTAAAAATTGGTACGTCGAAGGGCGCTTCCTCGATCCGTTCTGACTGCGGCGACATAGTGTGGTTGCCACTCAAGTAACACAAATTCAAGTTATACGGTATACTATACCAAGCTTAATGCTGGAACGTGCAGGGAGGGGAGAATCCGGAACACTACGGGGAATTACTTCACTTCGTCTGGTGCGAGAATGTTTCTTAAACACCCGTATCCTGGGCGTGGCCGATGACTTGTCCATTCTAGACTGGGGACTTGTCATCGATCACTGGTATTTTTCGAGATTGCTGGGAGTGCGATGTTTCGTGGTGTTACTTCTGCTTCTATTCTATGGGCGGTGGAGGTTTTCGGGAGTGTTTTGGGGTTTTTCTTGGTTTATGTGAGTTTTGGGTCCTTTGGCGGGAGTTTGGGGAGTTTGTAAATTGAATTGAGTCGTTCGGGCAAATTACGACGCACCTAACCTGCCAACCACATTCCTGATTCCGACCAAGCTAGCTCATATGTTCATCTATTTGCCTGCCTGTAGATGTTGACAAACCCCGCTCTCTTATACACATCTCTCTCTAATACCTATCCACCACCTTTAAGACCACCCGAGTGATACTTCGTGACCGCTGGCTGACTTGTCACCTCACTTGCCAACACAAAACTTCTCGAAGATGACCCCGAGAACCTCTTCTACATCACCGCTACCTTCTCCCTTCCCAGTAATCTGCGCAAGGCACCCCGCAGCAAAGCGGAGCTCCTCCGCCGCGATAACCACGTCTGCATCACCCTGCTCCCCCACGATCCTATCTAGGAAGGCGTCCAGATAGGATATGCATTCTTCCAAGAGTCTGCGTTGACGATCTGTTGCTCCAATTGCATCTCCGAGAGGGAGGGATGCATCGTTGTCGGTTTCTGTGGCAGTCATTTGCGCGAAGACTTGCGTTAGGGTTGCCAAGAGAGGTCGGATGCCGTCGGAGGGGGAGAGATGCGTGCACGTTATCCCGTGGATGTAGGCGCGTGGGAGAGTTGGAACGTGTAGGGTTATTTGGTTGAGGAAGTGCTCTGGGAGTGTTTGGCCTGGTGGGAGGCGGAGGAGGTCGGTCTTGTTTACTGCGATGAGGACTTGCTTATTCTGGCTTTGCGCTTCGCGGAGGACTTCTAGGACTTCGTTAGGTATGGATAGGTATGGGGTGCTGCTGTCATTGCTGTCATTCTTGGTTTCGATCGATAGGACAACGATGACGACGTGGCTGTCCTGAACCCGCTTTTTGGCTCTTCGCATGCCCTCCTTCTCAATTTCCCCTGCGAGCTTTGTCTTCCGAAGACCCGCTGTGTCCGCCAGAAGGACCATGTACCCGCCAATGTCTACCGACAGGTCAACCACATCCCTAGTGGTGCCTGCCTCTCCAGAAACGATCGCGGCCTCCCTCCCAACAACCCTGTTCAATAGTGAACTCTTCCCAGTATTTGGGGCGCCAACAAGCGCAAGGCTTATCCCGCTACGCAGCAACTCCCCGCGTACGGCATTACCAACATGCAGTTGCAGCATGGGCTTCAGCTCCTGGACGAGGGAAACAACGTTAGAGCACATTTCTGCGGGGGCAGTGTCGAACTGCTGGTCCTCCGAGAAGTCGATTATAGCCTCCAACTCGCCCCTTGCCGAGAGCAGCATTTGCCGCCATTGCTCGTATTTACGGCTCAGGCCCGAGGTAGTGGCTTGGACAGAGAGTTTACGTTGCTGCTCAGTCTCGGCTGAAAGTGCGTCTCCCAGCGCTTCTATCTGTGGTAGTGAGAGGCAGTTGTTGGTGAATGCCCTGCGGGTGAACTCTCCGGGACCGGCAGGACGTATGTGAAGTTTGGGTGTGGATAGGGTTGAGATGGAGGAGAGGACTGCGCAGATGATGGCACGGCCTCCGTGGAGATGGAGTTCTAGCACGTCTTCGCCCGTGTGTGAATTTGGTGCTGGAAAGAAGAGCACCAGAGCCCCTGGGTCGAGGACCTCTTCCTTGGGAGAATTGGGGCGGTATAGTGTTCTTAGGGAAGCCTTACGTGGCGCAGGAAGCGGGTGGGAGGGACAAAGAGATGAGTATACCTGAGCGCATGAAGCCCAAAACCATCGATCAATCAGCGAGGAGCAAGCAAACATAAAAGCAGAAAAACAAAAACCGAGTGATAGTGAGGGATAGGTAGTTTCATCCAACGGACATTCAAACAAGCAGGTCCCGAAACCCTAACCACAGCGATAGCCGCCCTCCCAGATGCTGTTGCGAGGGCGTATATGGTATTTCCGATTTCCCCTTTCCCGGACCCGTGAGTGTGTATTCCCCTTGCATCTTCCCCTTTCGCCCGTGTTTGTAAGAGCCGTTGCTTGGGGTGTGTCAGATGACGGTCCCGTGAAGTACTCAACCCCCGTCGATGAGTTTTAGTCGTCGGGTTTGGAATCTGCCACCACCGCTGTGCCCACGACCATATCCGACTGCTACCTGTATGAGTGTAGGAGTAGTATTTGGCGGAGCCTCCTCCGAAGTGCAGGATCTTACCGCTGCTACTCCCTCCGAGAGTTTTCGAGGTGGTGGCCGATAGTTGCCTCATCGGGCTGTGGTAACAAATCATGCCGCAGTTGGCGGACTGACTGATTGATATCTTTGCTCTATTATTTCCAACGTTTCCAACGAAGGAGCAAATGAACGATCAAAATCTCCACCTACGCCACCCAACAAGAAGTGGTCACTAAACGGAGTTTGAACCAAAGAGGGTCCTTTACAGGAAGGAGGCAAAAGACCACCACCAGCTCGGTCCCAGAAAAAAAGCCCGTAACCTAAGGGAATGGGTAGAGTTACAGAATCGGGAAACGGTGGGGGCTTAAGCTATAATACGGTAACCATGCCGCGCCCAGATGAGAACGCTATTCTTCTCCGGGAAAGGGACGGTGGTTCGAAATATTATCCTCTTTTCCTTGGTAAGCATATCGTGTTATTTATTGGGTTGCTTTATTATTATTATTTCACATGGAGCAGTAATAATTATTATTTTTCTTCCCACACATTCCTCCGTAGTGGGGGCTTTGGGAGAGGAGCACAGACGCACCGTATTGGACTGACCTATACATGCGTTATAATATGATATGTACGCGATGATATGATATTATGATATAGTTGTGCCTAAGGATAGTGTTAGGCCGTAGGTAAGGTAGGAGGAGTTTTCTGAGAAAGGATTTTTGGAGTTCGGAGAAGTTGAGTGGTGAACAGTCTTGGCTGGATGCAGCTATTCCAAATGGGGGGTCTCCAGCCCTAGCCCTGCAGGGAGGTGTTTTTGTTTTTTTTGAAACTCTGGGCAAGATGGGGAAAAAAGGAAAGCAGACATGCTTATCGTTATCCGTCCTTCGCGGAGGCGGGAGGGAATGCTGGAGATTTCCGGAAAGATGCCAGATGCGCTATCACGGAAATACCATACGAGGCAACAGAGGAAAGGAATCGCGAGAGAAAAATAGCAAAGGGAAAGAATAAGAGAAACGCAAAGTCCAGACGCTACGGGGAGTTTCATGATACCGGTACTCGAGTGTGTCCGGCATACCGAACGGTACTTGTAGTTTGCCTCCCGAGGGGGGGGGCGAGGACGGGAAGGAGAGTGGCGCCGTTTGTGCATACAGTAGGGGGGGTCGCAAGCACAAACATCAAACATGGCTGCTTCTTTTTTCCCCATTCTGCAAGGCACATTTCAACAAGCCCTTGGACTGGAGGCTCGAGTTGAGCTTGAGTGGCCACTCGGCCGCTAGATGCCCAGGAATTGTCGCTGCCCTGTATTCGAGCACTAGAATACTGTACTGGTAGAGTACCGAAGATACAGGAGTTAAATTTACGAAATGATCGTGACGGTTGAATTTTTTTTGCCTCTCCTACACAGCGGGCTGTCCTCTATCCGAATCAACGATGAAGTTCGTGATGGTGTGACGCTTGCTTCGGGTTCTGCACCTCCGTTAAACCTGGAACGTTTCAGGAAGCTTCCTTGGTACTCGAGCATCTGCACGAGTGGACACTATCTTTCGGCCCTTTCTTTTTTTTCTAACGGGGGGGTAGCACGTGCTAGGGGCTTGTACGAGTAAAACTTTTAAACTGACAATGTCACAACATTTAACCTCTGTTTTTGCTGTGACCGATTTTGGGGGGGGCTGTCTTCACATTGGTATCTTGCTTTGTGTTTTTCTTTTTCTTTCCACTTTTCTTTCAAGACATCACTGCTGCGACTATGGGGCACGGCAAATTCTGTAGGTAATGTTTACTCAGGGTGGGAATCACGCGGAAGCGAAGCGTGAGAGAAGGATAGTATGGGATTATTAGGAGCTTAATAAATCCGCTGCCGTTTTTGTGCAGTAATATTAGTTCGTACTACTCCTTCTACGGCACGCCTCATAATAGCAACGTCCATCTATACCAACTAGATTCTATAATTCGATATTAACTTAAATCTCTTGTGATAGTGAGATGGCACCAACAGCATAGGTGGCGGGTCTAGCCCCCTGAAATAAGAACCGCACAGATGGTAGTATTGTAGGAGTACTGTAAGAGTATCCGAGTGCAGTACCGAACCAAGTCTTATGTCGTTGGAGTTGCCTGCTCTGGTAAGGTCTGGTGTTTTTGTTTTTTTGTCTCTCAGAAGAGCTGAGCAGAACTTTGGCTATGTTTTTCGCCCCCTTTTCCTAAGCAGGGGATTCCCGATTGCTAGTACATTACCGTACTTATTCCACATAGTTCACGGTTCGATTACTTGAGCATCTACGATTACTCCAGTGCGGAGCTCTTGATTCGCTTACCTGCCTACCTGGGTAGCCCTGGCACCCCGTGGAAAGGAGTGAAGCGAGGAGAGAGAAAAACTCCCAAGTACCCGTTTTCAACAACCTCCCACTCACGCAGCGAGGCTCGAGCGTCTCGTCCAACCGCTTCATCTCTGGCCCTTCGGCCCCCCCCCGTCCGATCCCCGCCTCCTTCAGAAGTCGTTGACAATACTGCGCAACTGCAACAACTAACCCCCCCTCCCCCTTCCGGCCCCCCTGAACTAAGCTAAAGTACCGTATGAGCGAGTACGAAAGGCTGGCTCACCTAGTAATGGTTGGTACTGTACTCGAGTAGCAGCAGCAAGGAAGATTGGAAAAATCAATTACGAGTGCATTTCCCTTCGCCTACTGGTGCAGTTGCAAATGTGATCTATTCCTTTCTTTTTCGAACCCACCTAAACAGTGCAGACTGTACGAGTACTCGAGTACTGGTACTGTGCGGTACTCGTACAGATACCGGCAGCAGAAGTGCACAGGCATATATGCACAAGTACCTCGGATACCAGGGTTAGTCCGTGAACAGGAGTAATTCCCGGATTTTAGAGGGGTGAGGATTGGGTTTATAGGCCATATGCACATGCAGTGGTATATACCGTGTGTTAAAAGAGAGGAAATTCCGTGAAAGCCACGAAGACAAGAACAGGCGAATTTGATTTTCCAAGGCGCTGACTTGCTAAACTCGAATATTTGGTTATTGAGCCTGTCAATCGCTACCCAGTGTCCACGGACTTTATCACTGCCCCGAATACCCCACTGGTAATGGGTGTTTCCGCTTTTGAGTCGGGGATGTGTGAGGTTTGACTGGGGTATGTGGGTAAATAGAGAAGAGAGGAAGTATCGTAACGGTAGGGAAAATCTTGGACTGTCTAAAACGTTCCTGATCTCTCTTCGTTTTGCCCTTCGTTCTCTCCTTCCTTCTTACTCTGCCCTGTCTCACCCTGCCCGTTAGTCATCCTTCCTTTGCCGCGGTTTGTTCGACCCCTACTTTTTTTCTCCTCCCTTTCCCCTCTAAGAGTTTTGGTACCTTTACCATATTCGTGTAGTACAAATCTGGGCCGTTATATACTTCTCCCGACAGTGCTGCCTATTCTGTCTGCCTTTCTGCGCATGTAACGTTACATTGAGGGGAGGAGACTAGGGGTCAGAAGTAAGTGTTATAATGGGAACCTCTGAGCAAGCTTTCCACAAAACTAGTTAACCAACCGACATCCAACCACACACTCCCCCCTCTGCTATCATTCCTCGTCAATGCCGACTTAAGTTACGGTCGTGCGCCTTTTATTACTTTCGACCCGTCTTTTTCTCCTATAACGTATCTCACCGTTAGTCACTCCCGCGCTGGCCGGCCGGCTGACCGTTGCTGCCCACATGTATGCTCTTTTGGGATATGTTGGTTGACCGGTGTCGAATGCTCTAAAACCTGGTGTTTTCCTGCTTCCCGTATTGGATCCTTGTTCTCTACTCTCACTTGGTTTCTTGATTTTTTGGTTTTTTCCTATTTTCTCACCCTATTTTTTGTTGATGGGCCTTGTATCATAGACATTTCCTTGCTCGTTTCCAGGTGGTCCCTTTCCCTCTCTTTCTCTTATTCCCTTTCTTTTCTCCCATTCTCATACTCTGCATTATCCTCACCCTTCATACTGTACATACCCCCTCCTCCTCCAGCCTTTCCTTTTTGACTTCTATTTCCTAATATATTCACATTGCATTTCACTGTTTCATTGAGTCTCTATTTCCTTTCCTTTCCATATCTCCTTCCAAAATGACCTCCACAGTACCAATATTCACTAGCACGCTGTCGACGTCGATAGCAACTGCTCCATCTAAATTCATTGTCGGCGAGAACGACAGGTCACAAGCTTCGCAGTTGCGAATAGTGACAATTGTAATGACGGCATTCAACATTGTTTGCGCAGCATCGATTGTTTTCAGAATTCTTTGGGATGCGAGGAGGGTTCACATAAAGAGGCGGCGGAGGGGTAGGCGGGAGATTGGGGGTAGTATGACGAGGGAGAAGGCGGGGAAGTTGGGTAATGGCGATGGGAAAAGTGGTGGGGTGGTGACTGTGAAGGAAGTATGGGAGAAGGGGGAGAAGGGAGGGAAGTATGCAAGGGAGGAGGGAGTGGAGGAAGGTTTGGGAGGGGGAGGATGCTTAATACCGGCCATTGAGATATTCCCTCTGGTGCTCGGCGGGACCATGCTTGTCCAGGGGATATTACTTGCGTTAGTGGAGAGTGCGGGGTTGGATGGGGGGCCTGTTACCAAGAATTGTGGATATTTGTCCGAAGTTGCTTGGATTGGTATGTTTTTTCCTTCTCTTCTTCACAACCTATCACTTATCCCCTCTCCCTCGTGCACAAGACAATAACTAATTTTGTCGAACCATCATTAGCACAATGGATAACACCCTACATGGTCTTCTCCTTCACCCTTGAAGCTTTCATCCGCGCCATCTCTCAACCCCGCTTCAAACGCCGCTCGTCTACCGCCGTTGCAAGCTGCATCGTGGTAGCCCTCCTCTTACTTCTCATAACCTGGGTGCCCCTACGAACAATATTAGATCACCCGGAGAACGACACTTGCAGTGGGCAATTGATGTCCTACACTGACCATGTCGCTGTCTGGGGGCTCGGGATAATAGTGATATTACTCCTGGTGTCGGTGATTATGGGCACGGTGGTGCTTCTGCGCTTACGCGGGGACCGTGGGGTCGACAGGGTAGAGAAGATAAGTACTAGCAGGACAGTGTACTTTTTGATCATCAATGTTCCGCAATGGGTATGTTTTTCCCGTCGCTAATGGGTGGGGAGGTTTGGTCCTGATATAATGGGTGATAGATCATGATGGTACCAAATTATGCTGGTGCTGCAAAGTCTGGGCCCGAGCATGGGCTCGCGTATTTAGCGACTTTCATCATTAATTTGTCGGGGGCCGCAGCAACGGTGTTGCATTTGTATCTCCGGGCGACGAGTCCTAGGTTCGCGCAGTCCCCCTACTCCTCCACCCTCTCATCATCATCATCTCGTGGACGCCCAAATACCTCCTCCCGCCGCCCCCCCCCACCGCTCTACGAAAAACCACCCCCACCATATCGAAAACCGAAAACCACTCCACACCACCGCAAGGGGCAACTAGGCCCACCGCAGCCAGACCGAGCAAACCGCCTCTCAAGCTACACAACCCGCAGTTTCCGCCGCATTGGAGACGAAGTGGCCACCATCCTCTCGAACATAAGGCCCGCCCTTTCTCCCGCCTCCTCTCCAAAACTCCCACACCACAACTCCACCTCTTCAACCTCACGCCTAGTAAGAGACACCCCTTCGTACACTCTCTTCCCACCAATCCCGGCCCGCCACCGCCCCCCCACAGACAAGCTTCCTGCCCCAACTTCAACCTGGACCCCACCTACTAGCACGTGCGCGAACAAAGCAACCCCACCCCGCCGACCGAGCAGGGCCGCTACGCCAATCATCAACATGAGCCGTTCGCAGGCGAGCCCAAAGATTCCCGAAAGGGCACTTCTCGCAGAGCAGAAGAGGAGGCTCTTGGCGCCGGCCGCGGCAATAGAGGTTGCTATTCCTCCTCACGGGAGGGGACGGGATGTGGAAGATGCGGAGAGCTTTAGGGAGATACTTATTTGGAAGGGAGAAGGGGAAGTTAGTGCGCGGGAAGGGGCTGTTGGAAGATTTGTTTAGTGGGAGGGAGCACCGGGGGGGGGGGGGGGGTTATATTCATATTCTTACTTTTAAAAGGCCATGTTGCCGTGCCCGGGTGGGTATTTGGAGGGGTTTCCCTCTTATTTTCTCATTTTAAGTTAGGCTCGTACCAGGAGTTTATTTATTTCCCTCCTTCCCTCCCCCGTTACAACTCAGATCTTAAATAGGTTATTAGTGGCTCGACGTCGTAAGTTAGATCGAGGGGTGCAATGGTGAAGGGGGGGGGAACCAATTCCCTCCTTATTCCTCGAGAGCCCGAACGTGGATTTGTTCCCAAAGGTGGCAAAGTCCTGGGGAACGGAGCATATTCGCATGGCGTGATAATGTGTACTAGCGGAGCCCCTCAAAACTCCATTTCTCTCTCCTTGCGCTCTTGATATTGTAGGCTGCGCTGGAGTGAATCCCACAATACAACCATATCCCCCCCCCCGAGTGATACCACATGACTTCCTCATCGCCGGGTCCAGCATCCGTATATTGCAAACCACACTAGGAGATGAACCACCGGATTGTAGATCTCTTCTATTGTTCCAGCACGTAAAGGACGGGCCAGATGCGTCGGTCAGCCAATAACCGAACACGACGGGGGGGGGGGGACCGAGAGCCCCGGAAACTATAATAGAGAGCCATAGTGAGCTATGTAGTAGTTCTCCCAATGCTTACTACACGAAACTGAAATTCATAAACTGCCAAAGCACACTCTTATGTCGATGTCGATTCACCAGCAGCATATACGGATAATCGATTTGAATCCCACACATCCCAAGGGAGCCAGCCACAGCAGATGACTTCCGCCGGACATCCAGAGTGAGCTTCCTAAGTCTTGGGTGGTGGTGCCTCCTCACTAATATCGTAGATTGCTGCCGAAAAATGTCACTGGCATGTGACTAAAACCGGAAGCAGGGGCAATGCTCGAAAAACTGCTTACTAGGATTGCTGAGTGTTTGCTATGCTTTGAGTTGAATTTATTATCTTCTACCAACAATCCCCCGCCCGAATAATCTCATGATATATGATAGAAAGAACGGGGCGGGTGGCGAGGTATAATAATCGAACCCGCATAGTTAGTGGGATCGTGAGATCTCTCACTTCATCTTCAAGAGGTGCCCTGTGCCACAGGATGAAAGAGGGGCTTAGGTCATATTGTGCAGCCTACATCTACAACTGCCGGGTTTTATGGCATCATACCACTACACTAGAAAACATATTATTATATTGTATTTAGAATTTGCAGTTGCCCTTTTTCTTCAAATTAAAGGAGGCGAAACAACTTATAATATATCATAGTACGCGATTTATCCCCCGCAACAGGTCTGAGGGCCGAATCCCCCTCACCGCCACCAAAAAGCCCAGAATTCTAAGCCTCCAAAAACGCAAAACGACAAAAAGGAAAGCCTGGGCGCCCAGCCGCGAACGGCACGCCAACGAATGTAAATAAAACAGAAGAAATCTGGAAAATAGGAACCCGAATGGTATAGGAAGCAGCTAAAAAATCTGGTGAGAGAAGCTAGTAAATTGAAGAAAAGGAAGAAAAGCCGGTGAAAGCAAGCGAAAAAAGATCGAGAAACCCAACGGTCTACATCCCACCCAGTCCCGAGTATCCATCAGGCCAACCATCAAACCGGAATTTCACAAAAATCACCCACGAAAGCCATCAAGGTCGAATCTATAACAGTTAGCCTCCTTGATCAACCTCTCAACACGAGAGCAGGACTCACCAAGCTTGACCTCCATCTCCTCCCACTCCTCCTTAGGCCCACTCAAAGCCGTAATTGCACCACCAGCTCCAACCCTCCAAACTTCCTTCTCGCTCCCATCCTCTGTAGTGACAACTTCGTCATCATACCTGAATGCGGAACGAATGATAACGTTCCAATCACCAGCGCCACAAACACTCCAGTAACCCAAGACGCCACTGTAAATCCCTCTCTCTGTCTCCTCAATCTCCTGCAAGATTTCCACGCTGCGTTTCTTTGGCGCTCCTGTCATGCTTCCTGGTGGTAGGCTGCGGGCGAGTACGTCGAATCCGGTCATGCCGCCTTGGGGCTCCACAGTTCCGGTGATAACAGAGACAAGTTGGTAAACGGAAGCGTATTCTTCTGTGACCATCAGTTTCTCCACAGAGACGTCAGTTGCAAGGCGGTGGAGGTCGTGACGAATAAGGTCTACGATCATCAGATTCTCAGCGCGCTCCTTGGGTGTGTTCAACAGGCGGCTGGCCGAGGTGTAGGTTGTTGTAGGGGTCTTTTTCACGGTGCCTTTGATGGGACGGAATTGGCAAGTTCCGGAGCGGGACCAGGAGAGGAAACGCTCGGGGGACGAAGAGAGGAGTGTAGTGTTCGAGAGGCGGAAGTACGACGCATAGGGAGCAGGGTTACGAACGCGTAGGCGTTGGTAGAGTGCCCAAGGGTTTGTCGATTCCAGATGAATTTTAGTAGTGGCAGTTAAGCAGAGCTCGTAAGAGTCACCGGTGGAAAGATAAGATTGGCAAGTTTTGACTTTTTGCATATATTTTTCAGTGTCCGGTTTGTATATGGTCGGCGATAGTTCTAGAAGAGACGTTTTAGTAGCTGAGCGATGACGTTTCGGATGAGGCTCTGGTGGAGGAGAAGGAGATGGTGTGATCGCTATATCAGCCTCCTGTTGAATCTGTCTCTTGGTAGACTCTAACCAGTTCCCATCCGCAGCGGGTGGGAGGAGAGTTTGGATATAAATCTTCCCAGTGTGCCCATCTAGGATTATACTCCTCTCCACAAAAGCCAAGTTGACGTCCGGCCTCCTCTTTATTCCCTCGGCCTCTTTGCGCGGTTTAATAGGAACGTTGAGACTGTCGACGCCAGTCTCGTAGTTGAAATATCCAACCAACCCACCCCAAAAGGGCGAATCGTCCTTGCCCCCAATAGCCATGCGCTGATCCATGTACTTGGCCAGAAATCTCCATACGCTTCCTCCATAATCCCGTAGGTCAACCTTAGTTTCCGAGGAGTCACGCCCAGAATAAGATAGCTTCAGAAAGGTGTCGCCGCAAGAGTAATTAATCCGTCGCGTCAAGCCGGGGGTCAAAACCCCAATGATGCTAAACCTTCCCGGAGTGGCTGCAGATTCCAAGAGGACAAACTCGTGAGCTGCCCCAACTCCCAACATCTCACAAATCCTGCTGGCGGAAACCCCCTTTCCGAAAATATCCTCGGTCCTAACCTCTGCCTGCTGGACGCCATCCAGCTTTCTGCCCTCAAAGCTTGTTTGCAACTCCACAAGGCTCTTCTCTCTCGGCTGCCCCTTCCAATCCGCTCTCAAATCTTTCACAACCCTACCCTGGCTGTTGTTCCAGTCTATCGCCATTTGCCAAAAATTGGCGACAACGTCCCTTCCACCCTCACTACAAACTGACTCAGGATGATACTGCACACCCCAGAAAGGCTTAGATATATGTCTGATGCCCATAACGACCCTACCATTCTCATCATCCGCCCAAGCGATCTCCTCTACATCCCCGCCAAGCTCAGTAATTCCATGTAAAGAATGGTACCTAACAACATTGATTTTCCCAACTCCCTCGAAAAGCCCTTCCCCGGTGTGCGCAATCTCGCTAAGTAGGCCGTGCTTCACGGTGCCCAATCTGTTCACCTGCCCCCCGTGCGAGAAGACAAGACTCTGTAACCCTAGGCAAACACCAAATACGGGGAGGATATCCTCTCCGGATAGCTTCCAAACATCATTCACGACACCAATGTCGGCCTCAACCTCCGGCGAACCCGGGCCGGGCCCTATAACCACGGCATCGAAAGAGGGTAGGTGAGGCTTTAGGAACGAGATATTAGCGAAGTCGTCGATGCGGATAGTGTAAATGGTAGCTCCGGTGGCAGAAGTTAGCAATTGGGCGAGGTTCTGGGTAAAAGAGTCATAGGCGTCTATCAATAGGACCCTCATGATTGCGTTAATGTTCTTGGTGATTGCTTGTTTGCTCGTCCAGAGAGTTCAAACGTTTTCCTCGTGGGGTGGTGGGGTATTGTAACCGGGATGGGGTAGGAGAGGTAAGTGAAGGAGAGGCCGAGTAAGGGTTTGTTGGTGATCTGGTGATCAGTTGTGCTAAGCGGTTGACTTGGGTAAGAATTTTCTCGTGGCTGAAAAAGGCGAGTGGTTTTGGAACGTTAGGTAAGGTACGATCTTGGTAACCCTTGACGAAATGCGAACTCTGAATGAAGAAGACAGGAGGAAGGAAAATTGGCATTCTTGCCCATAATTCTCAGTAGTTTATGAAATGGAATAAAGGCCCCCTTATATACAGGTCCACCTCCCCCGTGTAATAGGGGGGGGAGCGGTGAGGGAAACAACGCAAGAACATGAGCGCAAAGGCGTTCAACCCTTGAAGCCGGGTGAGGGAATCCTAATGCCATGCGTAAACTGGTAGTCTAGATGGCCTAGATGGTGCAGAGGAGATGTTTATCAGCGATGAGTGAATTTCTGCAAAAGGGCATAAGATTGGCAGTTGCCATATATAAAGCCGGGTAACTCCAATAATATCGACCCCCCCACGTGTAGAGCGCACTGTATGCTTGCATAACACATTCAATCCAGCAAGCTCAGCTCGCTCAAGCCGACCGTGTCAGGTAAGCACTCTTCCTTCTCTAGATATTTTGTCTCTAAGTACTAAGATTAGCAGCGTACTAAGTACTAAGATTAGCAGCCTACTAAGTACTGAGATTAGCAGCCTACCCATGACACCGTAAGAACTCGAATATAAGAAAAATATACTAGGACGTTGGAATTTCCCTTCTCGGCCACGCCAGGGGAAAACACCTCAAGCTCAGCCTACAGTTGAGACAAGGCAAAATGAATATGCATGGCGCCTGACTAGGAGAGGCAACTACAACGTCCTAGCACATTTTTCTTCTATTCGAGTTCTTATTGTACTGGATTACTGGCGAAATCCACTATCAGACTATCAGCGGAAGTCGGCCCATCACCCTATCAGCCCAGGGCAGCAAGGGGAGCTGAGGGAAAAGGAAACATATCAATTTCAAACCACTCATATGGTGATCCGATATGAGCAAAAAAAGAGACAGGATGCAAGCAGATGCCGATCCGCACGCAACTCCTTGAATTGCGAGCTCTGGAAGACTTAGAGGAAGCTGACGACATTGTTGAAAATGCTGAGAGATACCGAGGCTGCTGCCATCAAGCAAGCAAGTGTTGTCGATGGTATGCTCGTTAATCCGGAAATCTCACACTCGCAAAGGAAGAGCTGCGGAGTCGTCCCGGCGGTCGCCTAAAACTACCGTACACCCCTCAAGCAAACAAGCTCTGTGCCGAAAAAGACGGCACATAAGAGCCACAACATGGATTGGAATCGGGGAAATCACAAGTTCCGGGTAGTGTTCTTTTGTTTTCGTGGTCACCCCGGGCGATTGGTGCCATACTAGAGGCACCGTGGGGGTTGGCGAGCTAGAATGTTGGGTTGGCTTCCCTATGGGAAGCAATTCCATGGGCCGGACTCTAGGTCGGTGCAGATCCCGCAGTTAGCTACAATATATTAGCATCCTTCTCAGGGCCCTTTCTCTGGAGATTACAAGGCTGACAGGGATAACCTATTCCAGGGCATATCGAGCTATCTGCGGGTTTGAGTAATACGATTGGCCGAGGCTTAGTGGAGGTTGTGATGGTGGTGCCTAGTATTTGGGTTGAGTGGATGGCTCGCCATGACAGGCGGTTGTTATACCGTGGAAAACGTGTGCGGAAAACGTGCGCGGAATACGTCAGTAGATTCCGGGAATGTTGTATCTCCGCAAAGTCCTCGTACCCTATAAAGCACTATTGAACCATCCATTGTTGCAAAACTAACCCCACAATAACCCCTCCACATATCCGAAGCGTAAAGACCTCGCTCACGAAATTTGCACTTTGCATAAACATACAAATATGGAGTATGACAAAATTTCCAAGTCTTTTGGTATCACCAAGTCTACTGTTGATAATATGGTTGAAAATAGAGTAGAAATGCCTGTGATGTAGAAAGATATAAAATACTAAGACCACAAATACAAAGAGGAAGATAGTGAAGCTTGTTATCGATACTGTTATACCTCATTTAAGGTTATATCATATTATGAGAACCTAAGAAATAAAAAGCAAATATTAGTCTAGGTAGGGCACCTAGTTGGATTATTGAAAAATTGTTTCAATCCTTTAATATTAAGAAAACATACCCCTTGGAAGGAAGAAGCGAAGGGTTTGCCAAATAAAAAAGAAACCTGGAGTATGAAAGAATATTGGGTCACACGCTACGACTGAATCTCCGTTAGTCGGGCTCGTAATTGAACTCTGCCTTCTTCTATTCTAGCACCCGATTGTGTTAAACAGGCTGTGTACAAGAAAAATCGCAACGTTCGATGTCTTGAGTGGAGCCTTGCGCTGTACTCGGGAAGGAAGGTTAGCGATGGGATAGACAGGGGTTTGACGTCCCCATGCTCATTATTGTCAGAGGTAACAAATGATTTAATCTAGTAGGTACAGTTCTAGGAATGGTAAAATCTTTGACATCTCGAACCCCTGTCCATCCCATCACTGACCTCCATCCTCCGGAGCTCAGGCACCGGTGCTCTGAGGTAATGGTACGACAAGCCCGGAGCGCTCGCCTCAGGGAAGAAGTACCCGGAAACAGGGATTCACAAAATATATGGCAAAACACTTGTGCATGTCGGATGGCCCATTTTCCGGGTACTTCTTGCCTGGGGCGAGTATCAGTACTGCTATTTTTGGATTTGGCTGTCCTTTCATCGTGTTTTTTGGTCCAGGTAACCACGCTCCAATATCAATAGCAAGATTTCCAAAGACTCAGTATTCACCTCTATGTAAGTAAGCCCTCCAGGGAGCAATAACGGCAGCATATCTTCCAATAGGTCCCTTAGGTACTGAATTATGAATACGAATAATAGTAAAGGCAAATTGGCAACCACCTGGGTCTCTGTGCCTGCCTATAGGAGACGCGATTAGTAGGGAGGAGCAGGGTTGCCTATCCGCCCGACCTTTTTCCGGCACCCAAAACGACTCACTAAGTATCACTCGAATTTCCTGATCTAGCTTGTTTACATACTCCAGTATGCCTAGCGCAATACTACTACTATATATCGCTAGCCTTGGAGCTTGCTCTTTAATCCAGGTCGCCGAGATCCCTATGTCAATTGCGAAACTTCTACTGACTCTTGTGTCGCCTCTGTCACCTCCATGTACAGTACCTTCTTCATGGCCAGGTAACAAAACATTCCTTTTAACAAGCTATGCAGATGCTAAGTTACAAATATAAACTTTACAAATATAAGTAGCGGTGAGAGTAAACTAGTGATCCTATAGGTCCCTAGGCCTACTAGTACTTAGAGGAGAGTAACGCTATCAGAAGGAAGAGGCTCGCGAGTGCGCCGAACTTTTGTCCTTCACTCATTTGTAGGAACGTGGTGGTGGTGGAAGAATGACTTAGTGTATTTCCTATCTATGACCGAAGGTATATATAGAGATACATGACCGCCAAGAGCCAACAACCGGTTCTACTAACCCTACTGCTCAACCCCAACACATATGAGGATAGCTACCCGTACCTACCGCTACCCTAATATCTAACATCATTGTGATCACGAGAAATCATCCAAGTTTCCTAATTTGCGGCCTTCCTAGCTGTTCTGGAAGTGCATCCAAGACGGCGGATATGTCCCCTTTTGGGAGTGCCCCGACTTTCTGCCACGGTACTCCCTGTAGCAGTCCTCGGCAGCCCACCACCACCACGTGCGACCGGGGGTTATGCTTTGGGCGGGTAAATCTACTCGAGTATTTGTGTACTAGCACTAGTGCCCGGGTACTTGTCGATCCCCTGGGGAAGGCTTGGGCAAAAGTGCCCGGTGGTTTAGCTCGCAGTAGGTTTCCGTCTGGAACTCATTTGGCCACGCCTTCAGACAATCCATAGGGTGCCCCCAGGTGAATCGATGCTTAAGTGGTGGAGTGATTTAAGGACGGTTGTGGTTCGGAGATCCCCTTAGTCCTGAGTGATCGCACTGGACAGTAAAGTATAGTGCAAGTAGTCGAGTGGGCAAGCATTTACTCATGGGGGGGCGAGAGAGAAAGAACTACCTTTAGCACAAAGCAAGCGCTAGGTGAGCTGTAATCTACTTGCATTCCAAAAGTATCCGGATGCTGGATCCGCGAATATTGGCGCCAAGGCATCTGGATACTTTGGAATGCGCAAGTAGTGTGATGTAGGGCACTTGAAATCAACTAAAAACCAACACAATAATGGTTTTCGAAAATTTCCAACCACAACCATGTCATCAGGAAGATAAGTCTTCACAACAGTGGTTAGAAGGCGCCTCTCTCTAGTTCTATTTTTCCCAATTCCCCTTAGGAGCGGCTCCAGTAAAGATAGTATAATCTCAAATCTCAAATGTATAGTCGCCCCCGAGGTTATTTTAGCCGGGTCTTTATCTTGTGTATTATGTAAGTAAAATGGATTACTCATGAGCGTTGATTTCGAGTGGCCGGCACCACCCCATGCTGGAGTCGCTCTTGAAGTGTTATCACACATTGACGCAAGGGCTTGCCAGAAATCTCTTTTCTAGGTGGAGGCCTTTCTAAGCTGCTGCACCATATGTCTTAGGGACGCAAGGACAGGAACGGCAGTACACAACAATAATCTCTCATTCAACCCGCACCTTGTAACTTATTTTGGTGTTAGGCCCTGCCAGAACAAAACATATCCACCTTAGCACAGACGGAAATCCCCCCCACGAGACGATAATTATTATGATCACCGAACTTCTTCGGAATAATAGGGACACTCATAGTCCCCTCTCACCCGCTTGGATCTGGCCCGGATTTCTCCGCTCCCGCCCCATTGTCCCCTCATATATCCTACAAACAACTACTACGTATATCGCTTTACGGTCACCAGGGCTTTGGAAAGCGTGCGTCCGCGAGCTCTTTCGTGTGTCAGATCCTGTTGTGGGGTGCCGGAACCATTCTGTGGCTCGCCGTTTACCACCCTCGAGTGATGTGCTGTGAACCTGGACTGCCTTCCTACCGGTATTATCCCCTGCAGCGTCAATAGTGCCGAATTTCCCTACATCTCGCTAAAATTCAAACTGAAAAACTGGCTTCGCACCCCTCTGGGAATGCCGGTCGAGTGATACCAAAGGATTTCAGGTCAAGTTGTCTTTTTCTATCAAGAGGGGCATTAAACCTGAAGAGAGATGTTCCTGTAGTTGTGAGGTAGCGCACCTGCCGATATATACAGCCGCGTTCGCAAAATTCTCATACCCCTCCTTGTACCTCTAGAACAATACCTATTTACAACAACAGGACAACAAGAAGTCTTCTGATAACTATTTTTCGGATATACCCCTAGGGGCATTGTAAACCCTTGTCACCATTTATTATACCGAATAATCAAGGGAGATGGTTAGTAAAGCGTTTCTAATTACTCGAGGTACTCGGGAGGGTATGAGAACTTTGCGAACGCGGCTGTACTAACATCCAGAGTCATGTGATAGTATTGTACCTCTACGGAGGTAATACCTCCTGGGCTGGCAAAACATTGAAAATTTCGTGCCACCCCTGCCAGTCTCTGAGACAGCGGTTAATAAGCAACTTTTTGTTAATGACTAAAGTTTTGCAGATGTGTAGACTTCAGAACACAACCAAT